>JACCDG011583062.1_pt1 | contig 32717 bp, 44 predicted proteins | sample 7442471 | NCBI WGS metagenome assembly JACCDG01 (sample SAMN15323444, study PRJNA562643) | freshwater metagenome | isolation source: river surface water | place: USA:Blue River Watershed | collected 2017-08-17 | reverse complement strand
TCTATTATAGTAAATCAAAATAAAAATACAAGATAAAATAATAATAATCTGATAACTAAAAGTTAGCACCTAATTAAATAAATCTCTTGAAATGGAATATATTTTTATTATACTACTACTATATTTATATTTTATTATTATAAAAAAATGTCAGAAAACACATGTTTCAACCCGAAAGCATGAGCAACGGTAATTAGAGAAGAAATTAAAAAACTCGCAGAAAGATTAAAATTAGTGAATGATGACATCAAAAGATGGGAAGTGACTAGTTCATTACAAGACAAAAACGAAATGATTGCAAATTGAATGTTATCTTATAGACATCTAGAAGATGCTAGTATGAGATTAGGGAAAGTAATACAAGCCTATGATTGATGAGTAAGCATATATTCACAATCAGCAGTAGATACACCTAAAGAGACATACTAGTAACGAATATGGGGGATTGTAACAATAGTGGTGAATGGAAAGGTACAATCAAGATAGTAAGTGCATGGTAAGGCTATCAAATAACATACTAGTGCACAAGTGGTCTAAGTATCTACCGCCCGTTTGGGAGGTAGGAAGCAATATACACTGAACGGAGCACCATTAACGGTAACCCCATAGTAAAAAGTATATTGCAGTTAATCGTTGGTTCGACTCCAACCATACAACATATTTAATACTTTTTATTACAATAATGGATAAAAAAATATTGCAAGCACTAAAAGATTTATTAGAGAAAAAATCTGATGATTGGATAGTAGAGAACTTATTGCCATGGCATATAAAATGAGGTGCTAGGACTATAATCAGAAGATCAGATATAAACTGAAAACATCTACGAACTAAAGTAAAATATGTTTGATATTGCTGACCTATGATGATAAGAAACTTCTGTATAGACTATAAAAAAAATTGATGACAATTTTATGAAGAAGTAGAGGAACAACTTTTATATCGTTCAGTATAATACAATGATAACAATCCCAGAAATTAGTTTTAGAATACATGAGTTTGAACTTAAGTGTTTAGTAGACCAATTAGAATGATCTGATAAATGACGAATAGAAATAGTCTTAAAAGATAAGTTCCCAGATCAAATAGAATTTACAAATGAATGACTAGCTATATTATCAAGAGAACAAGATTTACCTTTTTAATTATTATCAATGTATTTATGGAGTTATGAGATGCCATCATTCCGAAAAATGAAAATATCTCAGGAAACAAAAAGATGTTTAAACTTTATATCACAAATGTGTTGAGATAATAAAATAAAATTTACGACTCATATGGCTTTAGACAACAACGAAGAGGTGTATATATGCGAGATAACAGATAATGTATGAAATCCAATAGATGTAATAACAGTAACAAAAAAAGAAATAGAAGCATACAATATTTTAAAATATAACTTCTAAATGATGAGAGAAATAAAATTTAGAGCTTGGGATGATGAATATAAACTTATGTTATATCCTAAGGCACATTATGTTAGTACATGAGAATTTAACACTCAGGAAGTAAAAGACAAAGCATGGTTATACTATAATATATGAGAACTATATAATCCCGAATCTAATGAGTATGTAAGTATATCAAGTTATAAACTAACAACTATGCAATACACCTGACTAAAAGATAAGAACTGAAAAGAAATATTTGAAGGAGATATTATTAAATACAAAACGAATAAAATTCAATTTTCATTAGTACAATGGATATCTGATTGATTTAAGACAGTGAAAAAAATATCACCAACAAGTACGAGAACAAGTACACTATGAAATTTCATAGCAGAATATCAATGTGAAGTAATTTGAAATATCTATGAAAACCCAGATTTATTAACTAACAAATAACAATGACTTTACAAGAAGTGCAAGCACAGATAAATCTGTTTGATTGAGAAAGATGAGAACTGCATGACTGATATCATACATTCAATGAGCTATATGAGCATAGAGTATTATTATTCTTAGCATGGTGCAAAAATATAGATCATTTAGAAAATAATGTACGATACTCATCTACTAACTCAGATTGAAGCAAACGACCTTGATGGTTTGTCGCGGGCATAGGAGATGAAGTATCATATCATATACCGATAAAATACCGAGAACTTGCTTGAAGAATAATAAGAAATAAACTTGATAAATGACTACGAGATTGACATAACAGCCAAGATGTAGTAAGTACAATATTTAATAATTATTTATAAATATAAAATGACTGAAATAAAACGACTAACAGATCTACTTACAAAAGCTAAAAAAATATTCCTAGCTAAGCGATGAGATGCTAGAAAAGCACAAGCAAAAGAAAGTGCAGCTTATACTGCATATTGCTCCGTAAGAAAACACGAACTAAACGCTCCAATCAAGATAATGGCTAAATTGCAGGAGTATGTAGAAAATAACCAAAAGTATTTATAATTTATTTGCTATGGCTCGACAAGATAACAAGAAGCGAAAAGACATAATAAAAGACTGTAGTAAGTTTGAGATTATGCACATACTTGAAGAGTACAAGCATAAACTAATCCAAAAAAAACCACAGATCCATCACTTAGCTCGAGTAGTATATTCAGATTATCTATTATTAAATAAATGCGATGAAAAATGAAACTGCAAATGCTTAACATGTGATAGTGTATTACCACGAGATAGCCAGTATATGCATCCATGACATTTTAGGACAGCATGATCTAGCCTAAAATATAAATTTGTAGATGATAACGTACGACCACAGTGCATGAGATGTAATGTAATGCTGAACGGTAATTATCAAATATACACATTAAAAATGATTGAAGTATTTTGAAAAGAGCGAGTAGAAACCATATTACACGATCAAGAAATAATCCAAATAAAGAATCGAGAATATGCAGAGAAAATACTAGGATGGTATAATATACTCCACAGAATAAAAACAAGCCTAGAATCTTAAAAGACAACGACAGCAAGCCACTTTTAACACTATATTTATAGCTATGGAAAAACTAAACCAACTAACAGTGAATTCATTTATGCCAGACCTTGGAAGAGTGCTATTTGCTTGATGATTTGCTTATGCAACAAACTCATTTTATTGAGTGAGACACCAATCAAACCAATTAAACGAAAAATGACTTGAGGATGGTTTGGCTGTTTCTTTATCAAAATTCTTTGTATGGGATCCTAAAATAACATGAACTTTAAATATAGAAATTTTTAACGACATAGCAGTACGAGATAAAACAGCCCCATGTGAAGTTTGCAACTGATATTGAGAAGTAGAGCGAGAATATGAAGGATATTATAAAACTGATTACTGCCCTAAGTGTGATTGATTTAGATCTGCATGATATGATCCACTAGAATATGTTTATATAAAATCATGAGAGAAATATATTAACTGAACTCATCTATATAAGATATTATCAGTATTTTGAGAAATACAGTATTGAGTATTATGAACATTCTTTTACTTTAAATCATGAGATTATGAATGAATAATAAAATATACATCTAATGATGTAAAAACAGCAAGTAACGTAAAATTTATAGATTTATAACAGGTGCAATTGCACCCCTTTAACACCTTATTTTATAGCTATGAAAAAACTATTGCTACCACATGAAAAAAAAGATAAGCGTACTTTGATAAACTGTAAACTATGCAAAGAATGAAAAAGAAAACATCAGCTTAATGAAATAAATATCTGTAAGTCATGTGTTAAAAAAAATGCATTAAGCCCAATAAAAGCAGATAGAAACACAAAGAAATATAAATTACTAAGCTTATTAAATAATAATGTCTGAAAACGATTCAACCAAGAAGAGTTAAAAAATATATACCCATGAGAAAAAAGGCTATCAGAACGGATAAAGGAGTGACGGGATATAGAAGAGCAAGTTATATATAGATTCAGATTAAAAACGCCAAATACGAATATTGCACCATGAAAAACACATACAATCGAAACAATGATAGCCCAAAACTACAAGCAACCACGAGCTAAAAAATTATATAAAGATTTATTATGTAATTCATAACATGAAAAACTACTACAAACCTCACACTAAACTCTGGAAGTCAGATTATGACAGATTGCTCTACATTAAAAAGAAACACAAACTATGAATCACACTAGATCGGCAAGAGATCCGAGATTTTATATCCTTATCACGAAAAGCACGATGCAGGAAGAAGAACTAAGCCCAATACTACTGATGTTGATTATCTTTGCTGTACCATTGCTAGTATTTACACTGTGATTCTGATTATTTACTCTATTATCTAATTAAATATGAAACTATGCCCAAAATGTAAAAAGACATATATACCTGGGTTACAACTTTTTTGTAAGAAATGTAACTACCAAGTAGGCGAAGAATATTCTGCAATAGAAGATAAATGACGATGAAAAGCACCAACAATTACGCCTGAACAAGAAGAAGCGATAGCAGAAAAAATAAAATGAAAAAAAGAATCAGATAATAAACTATCCTATGAACTAGACTGGAACTTCATAGAAGCTATGGCTAAAAGAATGAGCCAGAACAAGGGTAAATATCCACCATACAATCGACAAAAACCTATGGACATAGAAAGCCTAAAACAAGCTTTGCTAAGACATACCATAGAGGTCATGAAAGGAAACTATACTGACATAGAGGACAACGATCACCTTCAAGCCCTGAGTTTAAACGCAATGTTCATTTACTATCAACTAACAAATGGTTAATATACAAAACATTTTAGATTCATTCAATAAAGTAGCAAACATTACTTATGATAACCTTCCCGATGGAATAGCAATATATCAGTTTGTCTACATAAGGGATATAAACAACAGGGAAGAGGACCAAGACGGAAAAGTGTTGCTATCTTCTACCTGCAGATGATTAAAGTTTTACGACTTAGCGTCTATGAGAGAAATAATAAATAATGAGTTAAACTGAATGAGATCCGTAAACCAAGAAGACTAATTTATTCTTAACTATAACAACATGACATACAAAAAATGTAATAAAGAAACCGATTGGGTGCTTACCTGTGCACATACCTATAGAGTAGTTAAATACCGAGGTGATAACTGCAACCCCTGTAAAGTATTAGCTCCTATTTTTGAGGAAGCTAAGGGTAGAAATACTAGAGAAGATATAGAATTTCATGAGGTTAATATTGCAGAAGATGATGCAGACGTTGAATGGTTAAAGATTAGATCAATTCCTACTATCATAATATTTAAATGAGATGAAGAACTAGCAAGAAAAACAGGGGTTCAAATGCCATATGAGCTTAAGGAATGGATTTATTACACTATAGAATATGATTTACTTACTAATACAAAAACATGAACTACTACAACGATGTAGAAGAACGAATAAAAGAATATCAACCTAACCTAGAAAACAGAGAAGAGTTATACACAGATCTCCATATAGAAGAAATACAAGAACGAAAAGAAGCAGAGCTAAATCGGGACATAGTAGAGGCTTACGACTGACTTTGTGATATGGTACGAACTGCTTACGGAATATGAAAGGAAATGTGATACCAAAGACTACACGATCTAATAGAAATAATGAAGTCTAGCCACTATATAGTAGAATGCTTTGAAGAATGTCGAGAAGAGGTAAAGAAAAGCAATCGGACTAAAAGCAAGGATACAAGAGAGGATTGAAAGATACTCAAAGGAGAAAACTACAAAGCCCCGGATCTAAAGCCTATAATAAAGAAATATCATTTACATTGTAAAATATAGTTATGAGTAAAGATACATTATACAACGAAGTAAAAGCCCTACTCATAAAGTTCGGAGCAGATCAGAAAGCAATAGACGATCTAGACATCAGAACAGATGCGGAACTAAGCCAGATAAAACATGCATTTTTACGAAGTATAACAAAAAAGAAAGATAAAGATTATCCTAATGACATTAAAGTAGGTAACTATAACATACCACACAAATCAAAATGAAACTAAAGGATCAATTCACTAACCAAAGACTCTACCAAGAAATACAAAGAATAAAGCGAGAGTATAAGTATTGTACCATAGTAAGAAAGGCTATAACAAGATGATCTAAAAAACGGTATTGAGAATTATGTGAATTAGACCAAATAAGGCTTGCAAATAAACTATTTAAATGTATAATTCCTTAACAATGTTTACTATTAACCTCCAACAACATGTTATACTTTGACAATCCAACAACCATCGCCCAGACATACAATATGGACAGGAGGGCGGTATTAAGATTAATAAACCTATGAATAATCAAAAAAGAAAGTGTCCAGAAATGAATTCATATGGGGAAGCAGTTGAAAGGTTTTTCAATTTTCGTTGTGCCTGATAATGTAGAAGATTATTTCTACAAAAGAAAAATATTTGAAGATCAAAATACTACAAACTAAAAATCCAAACTCAATACCCGGTTAAGTCTTATAGGAGCAATTTTAATTCTCACTTCACAATCATGCATGCGATACTCGTAACCTTTGCAATAATCTACATTCTGGATCACCTTACTGGAAAGAAACGATAACATAATATAGTATCGTAAAACCCGCTTTCTATCGTTATAAAAAACAAAATAACGAACATATAATGTTACAAGGTATATCAGTATACCCCAGTAATAAAATAGGCTCTTTTTTTTATCATTTAACCTTGCACAATTAAGTAAAAATTAAGAATAAAAAAACCCTCTAATAATAAGAGGGGTAATAGTTAACAACATATAGCAATCAATAGTCTAGTAGTCCAAGGGATAAGATCATTTATAGGCTGATCCTTCAATAGTCAGTCCCTTTCAATAACATTATAATAGTCTAGTGTTCGTTTTTTTCTCTTAACGTGGTATACAATACCATTGCAGTCGAGATAATAGAATTTAAATCGTTTATTAGTATAAGACGATATAGGGTTGGTAATGTTAAGCATGGGGGTAAAAATAAAAGAATTAAAATTGTGTCACTTTGTATATATTTACTCAATTGGTGATGTTTAAATACTTAGATCTTATTTCTGGCGATCTTCTGTGATAGTTATCAGATCATTCATAGATCACTCGATAACCTTCAAGATTGCAAGGCAGTCAAGAGATATAATAATAGTATCATCATGTATAATCGGCAATCTTTTCTTTTTTAAGTAAGTTTTCTACTTGCTCATTAAGATATGGATCAGCCTCTTTATTGTTATTTAGTAAATACTTTTGTAATAGCGGTCTATTAGTATCATCCAAAGGCTCCATGCTTCGCATGTCGGTAATGTATTTATCGGAGTATGTGATCCATGGATTATTTTTTTTAAACTGTATATAGTGAAATGGTGATTTCATGATAATAAGAAATTAAAATAAATTATTTAAATAACTTTGGTATTAAAATACATAGTCTTGTTTTTTGTCATATTGATATATAATAATAGCCAACAAGTTCTGTTATGGTAAATCGTCTTTTATCCATTGTATTAGTGTTTATTCTAATTTTAAACATATTATAAATAATTAAAGAATAAATTACTCTGTAGGTCTGTTGTTTTAAGATTTTGAAAATCATTTTATGAATAAAAAACAATTAAAATAAGTCTTCTATTTCATTTTTTAGTAATTCAAGAAAGGTATTGAAGTCATCTTTATTATTGTCAGTAAATAACAACGAAGCTAATACCTCGCTATTTAAATTCTCTAGGCTATAACCATAACCGCTTGCTAACTCCATAGAGTATTTTAGCGATGGATCATTTTTTAATAGATATTCGGTAGCTTTATAATATCATATAATTTCGCCGTCTGTAAAATGTGTATCATCATCTAGTCATCTTATATAGTCGATGACATCATCAACACTATCAAGAGACTTTAAGTGTTCTTGATCAATATAATTGATAAGGTAGTCAGCGAAAGAATACTTTTTTTCTAATTCTGCTATCGCTGATAATACTTTAGTAAGTGTGGATTTTTTCATGGGGAGTTAATAAGAAAGAATAAATAGTAATTAACATTTAAAAAGAATATTTAGCTTTTTTTCTATAAGACGTTCAAATAAGTCTGCATATGAAAGTATTCACAGTTTGCATCACCTTAAGCAAATGTCTTTTTTTACTGGGCAATCATCCATGTATAAAACAAATCATAAATACATTTTAGCCTCTAGAGGTATATCGCTATATAATACCTGTATAAATTTAACGTCAGTCATAATAAAAAGAAGAAAGAATAAATAATTGAAATTGATCATATTATTTCTATATAGTCGTAATATAGAGCCGATAACATAATCTATAACTAGTAGTATAGTAACCTGGTGGAAATACTATTACTTAATAGTTACATTATTAGTATACGAATAAATGTCAGGATTGCAAGGAATATAGACAATTATCATATAACTATTAGTTATCAAAATAGACATTTATATTTTATTATATATAGTATGAATATAACCCCTGAACTACAACAAGAGATGGATATAGTAACAGCTATTAGAGAAAAGAAAGTAGATCAAATAAAACAATCAGTACATAATGACAAGAAGCTGACACTAAAGCAAAAATTATTTATCTGTAATTATATAGATAATGGAGGTAATGCAAGCGACGCAGTTAGAAAAGCAGGATATAATATAGGGGGAAAGGGGTGAAAAGACATAGAGAATACAACTAATAGCACGGTATGAACTATAGCAGTAAAAAATATGCAAAATGGTGCAATCGTTAAATACCTTGATGATTTTGGGGAGTTGGCAGGCAGTAAGATAGTACATATTATGAATAATTGAAGGGAGGATAATCAATTAAAAGCCTCAACTTATGTTTATGATCAAGTACACTGAAAAGCTTCTCAAAAGATAGAGCAAACTGTAACATTCTCTTTAAGTGGCTTAAGTACTGCAATCCAAGAGGATTACAAGGAGATTAATATAGTAGATACAGAAATAATAGATAATCCTACCTTGCATAATATAGATTATGCAAAGTTAGAATGAGAATCTGACGACGATTTATACTCATAGAGTAGTATTATATAGCCTAGAGCATTCTATGGCTTTTATTTTGCTTTTAGACACGATAGAAAGCGCATTCTGACACCCCTCCCTATACCCCTAGAAAATAGTAACTGATAAATAAATAAGTACCCACATATGCACGTGAGTGTCATTACCCTTTGTTTTAAACTCCCCCTACGCCCTTAATTCCTAAAAAACAAAAAACACTCCCAAAAAAAATTTTAGAAATATTTTAGAAAAGTCTTACTTTATGGCTTCATACAGCCAAGAAGTCCAAAAAAAAAAGTGCAAAGGTTTGCACTATTCTAATGTAACAACTTGCACTAAGTACATAATAGAGTATAGAGGGTTAATTTCTAATATCAGGCACATATAGGCCACATGAAGCCAAGAAGTCCAAAAAAGAAATATGATGTGAAAATCATATATTATATGATGTTGAAATCATATAACAAAAAACTATCAATATATCTGGGCAGATTTTATTGATAGCTATATAGAATGAGATATAAAAAAAAGACAGACGATTTCAATAGCATTATTGCACAATGATGAGTACTAATACATAGCCTTACTTGAACACCATATACCCCTAACCAACTACTATGAAGAACAGAAAATAATATTATCATAAATAAGAAATGATTTAATAAAACATTTAGGTTGTTCCCAATTGAGATGGACTATGATATTAAAGATTATGGATATTGTGTTATGTGGTCTAACTACTGACTGAACAAAGACAATGAGCTAGATAATAAATACTTAGAGAAACTAAAAAAAGAGATGAGTAGCAGATGAGTAGTTAAATTATTGCAAAGGCTAATAGAAAAAAAGATGATAGCTAGAACATGAAGAGGCAAATATACACTTAATCCGAATATAGCGCAATATTGAGTTGCACTAGACAAATCTATTTATGACCTTTTTAACTAGCCCCATGAACGAAAAGGAAATTGAGATCTATAAGAGGATGCAAAAAGACCCATTCTACTTCATTAAATTGATGTGGGGGCTAGATCCTCAAATAAATAAGACTGATCCTTTTGTTAAGTGAAAGAACATCACTCGGCAACAAGCTAGAATAGTGCAAGCGGTAAAAGATTGAGTCAACTGAGGCAAGAACAAGATAACTATTAGATCATGACATGGAATATGAAAATCGAGTATATTATCTATCATAGTGCTCTGGTACTTGTTTTGCTTTAAAGACTGCCAAGTGCCTTGTACTGCCCCGACGCAAAGCCAAATCTACGATGTATTATGGAAGGAAATTTCGATATGGTTGAATAGAATGCCAGAAGGCATTAAAGCCCAATACGAGCGACAATGAGATTATATCAGAATGAAAGACAACCCAGTAGTATGGTTTGCAAGAGCGAGAACTGGTAAGAAAGAGAATACAGAAGCCCTAGCATGAGTACATGCAGATCATGTCTTACTCCTAGCGGATGAGGCTTCTGGAGTAGCAGATGAGATATTTGATGCTTCTAAAGGAGCATTGACTAACCCTCATGTGCTTTTTATTATGATCTCGAACCCCACTAGATTAGATGGATATTTCTACAGATCTCATACCAAGTACGCAGACCAATTTAAATGCCTCCGATTTAACTCCGAAGAATCCCCTATAGTAGATCAAGCCTTCGTAGACAATATCATACAGGAGAACGGAATCGATTCTGACCAATATAGAATTCGTGTTAAGTGAATGTTCCCTACTGATTCCTGAATAACTGACGACTGATATATCAAAATGTTCAACTTAGATGAGATAGAGTTTGTGCCAAATGCACCATTTAGACCAAATGTTATGGGGGTTGACCCTGCTGGACAGTGAAAAGATCAGACAATTATAGTAGCTAGGGACTCATTTTATGCTAAAATACTCTCCAGACAACAAACATCTACTGATTTATCAGTAGCGGAGTTAGTAGTTTCCAACGCTTCCTCGTATGACATACCAATTGAGAATATAGTGTACGATAATTTTTGAGTCTGAGCTAACCTAGGTATGGAAATGAGCAATTTAGGTCGTCCAATAGGTCTAAATGTTGGTCATAAAGCACAGAATCCAGCTCTTTTTGAGAATATTAGAGCAGAAATATTTCGAAGAGTAAGAGAATGGATAAAAAAAGGGGGTAAACTGATTTGAAGCAAGGAATCTCGAAAAGATTTGAGCATGATAGAGTATAAAAGAGGTCTTAATGGCAAAATAAAGATCATGCCAAAAGATGAAATGAGAAAAAAGTTTGGTAAATCACCTGATGTTGCAGATGCACTGGCTATGAGTTTTTACCGCATGGTATTTGCAGTAGATATGATACAAAAAAAGCCTAAGCCAAAGAGAAGCAACCCAATAACTCGTTCTACACCACAACAAGATAATGTCATATTTAAAGATCCTAACCCCTATAAATAATGAACAAAGTCGATCTTATACACAACCAATTACGCTTGAAACATGCTCAAGAGCTTCTTATGCACTTCTTGCAGTGAGTTGATAGAAATGTTAATAACATAACTGTGTATGAGTTTCAACAGTTCATAGGGGAATCCCTAGAGCAAATATGCTACAATGTGGAAGTAAAAAAAAACGATATAGACGATAATGTCGTGCATATACAAAGATGAAGATGATTTATGTAATAATTTAATACCCATGAAAATACTCCTTTGAATGCCAACAGCAGATGGTAAAATACCAGTAGATATGGTACAATTTCTGTTATGAATGAGGACTATACACGATGTCGATATGACATTCCCCATCAGACAACCAATTGCACTAGCTAGAAACAAAATCATTAACCACGCCATAGAGAACAACTATGACTATATCCGATGGTTAGATGATGATAACCCACCAGAAGTACCTAATGCTCTTGACTTACTGCTTGAACACTGAAAAGATGTAGTAAGTGGCTGTGTACCTAGCAGGTTAAGGCATAAAGACTGAAAGTATAAGCTCTGTATTTATGACAAAAAGGAGTACGTGGATTGAACTATGCGAAGACAGATGGAAAAACTACCTGATGACTTCATGGAAATAGAGAATTGCGGTGCTTGATGCGTTGTTATTAAGGTTTCTGCTCTAAAACGACTAGTCCAGCATTTCCCTGCTCCTTGTGAGTCAGCGATGCACAAATATTACCAGATAGGAGATGAACGGGTGAATTGAGACTATTTAGATGATCCAGGAGAACATTTATGGGTACATTCTACTATTAGTGAGGACTTAATCTTAGTAGAAAGGCTAAAAACCTTATGATATAAGGCTTATGCAGACCCTAGAGTATGCTGTAAACATCAAAGCAGCTCCTATGTAACAGTCAAAGATTTATCCCATTAGTAATTCTTATGCTATCCATCATAATCCCAGTCTTTAACCAGCTAAAATACACCCAGCAAATAGTAAAAGAGATCGAGACTAAATGTGTATGACCATTTGAAATAATAATCATAGATGATTGTAGCACCGACTGAACGCATGAATGGCTTATTAACTGGAAAGTACAAAAGTGATACAAGAAAAAATATCACAGAAATGAAGTTAACATGTGAACTAATTACTGACGGAACAAGTGAGTAGAACTTGCAGAAGCTGAGTATCTACGAATAATCAATAATGATATCCTTCTCACTCACTGACTAGACAAAGAACTTCATGATGTACTTCTTAAATGACATAGTGTTGCTTGTCCCCTATCAACAATAGGACTGCATAAGCGAAAACTACCACTGTTTAAGAAAAAAGACAATATCTGTTGATGGTGTTTCATGATGAGGAAGGATAAACGAAGACCGATACCACCTCAGTTAGTGCTTTGGTACTGAGATGATTATATTTATAGGTATAATCCTAATGTAGGATATGCTGGCAGGATACACCATTTTGAATCAATAAGTATTAGGCACGCTTCTACTGAAAGACAAAAACAAGATGAAGTAGAACGAAACAAAATACATAAACAACCGCTCTTTAGAACCAAATAATTGACTTTTAATTCTTACATATTATTATGAAAATAGATATGACATTTAATGAGCTTATTCATGAGGCTTATAAAAGATGAAAGGCACAAGATGCAATACTAACTAGAGTAGAAGTAGAAGAACCTCGACTGAAAATGTTTCGAGTAAAGCTAGATGATGCTCAGGAAGTAGAGTATGACGAAAATGGTAAAAAACAAACCAAATTAAAGGACTTGAGAGCTTACAAAGAGTACGAGAAGTTTGGTTGAAAGCTATGCCTTTGCGACTACATGCAAGAATATAGGGATAAAATACCATACTACAATAAACAATACATTGAAAAATATTGAGTACCACTTTATGACAATAGTTGAGAACTCATAAGATACCACAGGAAAAGAGTTTCATTTACTTAACCGATACTATGGAAAAAAAGGATCTTCAAGCACATATCATTTCAAGAATAAACAATATGGAAGCAGAGAGATCTGTATGGCTTGACGAGTGGGCAATGTGTGAAAATCAATATGAGGCTCCTATCTTAATAGATAATGAGTGAAACTTCCTGCCAAACTCACCTTTGGAGCAGAATATCATAGAGATGGAGTGATGAAGGAGAGCTTGACTCATAACATATGACGTTAAAGCTGATGCATATACTCCTGATGTGCAAGAAACTGAAAAAGCTAAATATATCCTAGATGAATTCCTAGACAGGGAGTTTTTCTACAAAGAACAAAAGAAAGCAGATACTATGGCTGATATATATGGGACTAGAGTGTTCTATTGTGGTTTAAGTATGGAAGTAGAGGATATTTATGAGCTTAATGAGCAAACAGAAGTGTCTGATAATATCGGAGCGGTTATTTATGATACTGAAAAATATACTAAGAACACAAGAGTTAAATATTTCATGACCCCAAAGGCAATCTCCCCTAAAGATCTTCTCATAGACGATAGAAACTTACGACAATCAGACTTCGATAAAGCAGAAGATTGCGTAATGATAGAAAGACTAGCCCCAGATACATTCAAGAAGAGATACGAAGGGAATAAATTATTCGATCAAGAGGTAGTAGCAGCTGCTTGCCCTATCCAATCAGAACAAACTGAAACAGGGAAAAACCCAACAAGGGGTCAAATTATACTTTACCACTACTACAACAGAGTCACTAAAGATTACTGAATACTAGTAAATAAGAACTCCTTACTGTACGGAGGAATAATGTTCTACACTCATGGTAAATTACCATTCTCTGTAGGACAGTGTTATCCGAACAATGGATGTATCTATGGATGGTCAGTACCTAGGAAAATCAGATCAGAAAAGGGCTTTAAAAACGACTTATATGATAACATCTTAAAAGCAGCTAGATTAAGCTCATCTAAGATACTAGCTACTAGCTGATGAGTAACAGATTGAGATATAGTGACTATTCCGTGAAGCACGTCTATTGTAGAGTTTAACAACGGCATAGAATGAACTAAAGAACTAGATACTAGAGTAGATCTAAGATGACTTATAGAAGCATTCAACATAGTAGGTAATGAAATTAGAGTTAATTCAGGAGTAGATATGAACAGCCCATTCCAAGAACAAGCACCTACTCTCGGACAAACAGAAATCATTGAAGAGAATAAAGCACTAAGAAATAGGGACAAGGATGAGCTAAGAGACTTCTGTTTCGATAGAGCGTTAACACTTACCCTATCTAACATTAAACAGTTTGCACCTGTACTATTAGCATGAACCAAAGAGATAAAGGATGAGAACGGCAAAGTGTTACAGAAAATATATGACCGACCAAAGCTCACTATCCAGAACGTAAAGATAAGCAAGAAAGGAAATACAACTATATTTGAGAAAGATCTCTGATGAGAATGATACTTAGAGCTATCGTCTAAGACAATCCAATGAGATCTTACAGTAAGAGTAACTACATCTAGTACTCAGAACAAAACACTCATGACCTTAGAAAAAGAAAGGACTAAAGAAATGATAGATAACTACGTCATCCTATCTAAGATTATGTGACCAGAAATTGAAAAGATCATCCCTAAAGAAATTCTAGGAGAAAAAATAAAACAAACTTATGGTTACCAAGATAAGATGACTCCAACTACTAAATTAGCAGAAGAAAAAAAGAAGTTAATGGAAAAGATAGAGCAAGTAAGACAACTTATTATGTGACAAGCTCCTGATAATTTATCCCCAACCCCTACTAATGAAAATATTCCGAACTGAGAAGCAGTACCAAGCCCATTGTGATGATCTTCGCCAGCAGAGCTTGCGTGAATGGGGTGAGTGCCTAGCGGTAGAACCTGATTGTGAAGAAGATAAATACAAAGAGTTCTTTGATGTAGCTACAAATATAGAAAGAGCGTTGCTCAGGAACAATATAGCGGAAGATCTAAAAAGAATCCCCAATTCCTATCTAGACACTATTAAAAGCTACCTAGAACACGTTAAATTAAACATACTTGAGCAAACGGCTAAGTCAATAAACGAAGTAAATCAGATCTTATACAGAAACGGCTGTCTAGTGATTATAGCTCTGCTAAAGAAGAAATTAGATGAAAGTTACAAAGATACATCCGAAAAAAGATCTACAATAACAAGAAAGACTGTCTAGGGCAGTCCTGATGAGTATGTTCCTATGGGGGTTGATACTCATCAAGACTACCTTAGAAGGTAGTGAGAGGCTTAAACGCTAAACTCATTTATATTCTAAACCATAACAATGGAGGAAATTACTTTGGAGAGCTTAAAGAGCTTAAACCAAGAAGAACTAGCTGCATTTGCACTTACTAAACATCAAGAAGCACTCATTAAAAAACAAGAGTATGAAGAACTTGAAAGAGTGAAGAAAGAAGTTGAAAAAGGAGCAGTATTAGCAGCGACCGAACTCAATGCACTTAAAAAACAACAAACTCCAACAATAGATGTTGACGCTGTAGTTGAAGCTAAACTGCAACAGAGGGAGGTAGATACTAAATTTAGTACTGTAGTTAATCAATTACCCGATGATCTGCAAGAAAAGTTTAAAACACAATTCGAAGAACTTGCGTGATGAAGGACATTAACTCCAGCAGATGCCGACAAGCTCATCAAGGCAACATTATCTTTAGTAGCACCTGAGGCTAAATGAAGTAATGTATGAGCTTTCGCAGTATGAGGTGGAAGCCCATCTAAAGTTAATTCTGTAAAAGCACAAGAGGATGAAGCGAGAAAAGAGTATGCTAGAAACATGCTCAAAGGTATTATTTAATTTATTATTATTTTTATTATGGCTTACGGAAAATTTGAATCAGTAACTAGAATCGGTTACAACGATGGTACAGAAAGCAGAATAGGAGCTAACTCCGCTGCTATCCAACCAGGAGATGCTATTAAGATGACAGGTGAATTTGCTACTCTCGCAGGAGCAGGTGAAACTATTGTTGGTGTAGCTGTATCTCAAAAAACATTTGCTTCTGATAATCAAACAGTAGCAGCAGAAAAACTTATTTACACTCCTACTGATGACACTAGCACGTTCAGAATTCCTATTCTTGGAGGTACTATCACTGCAGCAGATGTAAATAAGTACTACGACATTACTTCTACTCAAGTAGTAGATGGCACAACTGAAACTACTACAGCTACTGGACAATTACAACTCGTGAAATTCATTAGTTCTGTATCTGGAGCTACTATGGGTCTAGGAGAGTTTAAAGTTGTTAATCTTTAATTTATTTTATTTTTATTTTTATTATGGCTACACAAGTTATTTTTAATAATGGTATATCGTTTGCAGCAGGTAAAACTGACTTGCTCGTACCAGAGTTAGTTGCATTGTTCGACCAGAACATTACATCGGCAGAATTCCCAGAAGGTATTGTATCTTCTATGTGATATGTTACTGACAATCCTTTCAATCCTAACCAAACTTATTCATACACTTATGGAGCAGTTGAATTAGACGAAGTAGACGAAGGAGCTTTAACACCTCTTTTGACTACTGGTAAAGGAAAAGAAAAGGGGTTCACTGTTAAGTCTTACAGAAATAAGATCCCAGTTACTAAAGAAATGTCTGATTGGTTGGAGAAATCAGGTTCTTTAGCTGGAGCTGACAGTTCTGTTAAGCAAGCGTTCCAAACTTTTGCAAGAAACTACAAAGCTCTTGTGAAAGGTGGTATTAAAGCTAAGAATATTGCAGCTACTAAAGTATTCACTAACGGTTTGAACGGAGTAGGTACTACTACTATGAATGGTCAACAATTATTCTCTACTGCTCACCCATTCTTGCAAGGTATTTCTATCGCTTCTACATTTAGAAATGTATTAGGTGGTTCATATGGTACTCAAGATGATGATCTTAATGCTACTTCATTACAACATGCTCTTAACCTCCACAAAGTAGGTTTAAGATTAAATAATGGTGATAGAACGATGAGACCTACTAAGTACACACTTATGTGTGGTTACGGATTAGAGACAACAGCTAGAGGAGTATTGAACGATGGTTCTATGTTCGCTGGCACTGGTTCTAATGCTAACCTCTTGAACACGTTTAACTTCAAGAACAACACTGTTGAATTATTGGCACACCCAGTTATCTGAATGTACGATAAAACAAACACACAGATTGGTCTTGATTCTCATTGGTATCTTGTAAATGCAGAAGCAGCAAGAGAAGCAGCGGCTCTTAGACATATCGTTCTTAATCCAGGAGAACTCACTACATGGATAGACGAGGATACTGGTACAAGATACGTTAAGTTCTATGAATCTTATGCATTCGACCATTACGGTATGGAAGCATATGTAGTAGGATCTAAAGGTACAGCTTAATTGGTACATATACCTAGGGGGTAGACATTCTACCCTCTATCATATTTATCTTTTATAATTATTACCATGTGATTCGAAGTAGACTTTGATTCAAAGACATATGAAATCCTTATGTCTCATAACCCAGAAGGGTGAGCAGCTTATTTAAAAAAACGACAAGACTATATTGCTTCTCTTCCAAGTGTAACTGATGCTAAGCCAGTAGAAGTAAAAACTATTGTCGAAGAACCTAAAGAAGAAGCTAAAGAAGAGGAAGTTAAGGAAGAAGTAGACCAAGAGCTTCTAGACTTACAAGCTAAGTATAAAGAAGTGACTGGTAAGAACCTATCTCCAGCTTACAAATCAAACAAAGAACGAATATCTGCTAAGATTGCAGAAGCAACACCAGCTGAATAATTTACTTCGCACTAACTCTTATGGCAGCAACTAAAACGAGATGACAGATTATATCTAAAGTATATACTGTTCTATGAATACCATCAGACAGCCAAAACTACCCATTAGCTACTGTAACAGAAAAGGTTAACAGTGTAGTAAAAAGGATTATGAATGGTAGAATTGTATCGTTAATAGAAAGAGACCCCTACGGAAATGATAAAGTATATCAATGTGGGGGTTTGCCCTTTAGAGAAAAAACAGTATTTTACACAGCAGTACCCACAACAACACTAAGTGCAGATGTTGAGCTTACTGATATTACAATATCATTTAATACGAGTGATTTTGCATCGTCAGGCGTATTATATATCTGATGAGAAATAATCCCCTATTCTGGCAAAACAGCAACGGAAGTAAGCGGGGTTTCATCACTTATTTCAACTCATAATATTTGAGATACAGTATATCAGCTTTTTACTCTCCCAAGTGATATATCAAAAGCATTCACATTAAGACGAACTGATAGTATGTCTAATATGAGAGAAGTAGATTATCAGGATAATAGATTCCAGCCATCATATCGCGAGTACTATTCTATAGTAACAAGTAATGCATGAGTAAACTATCTATTAGTAAGAACTGAAAGTGATACTATATCTTCCAAATTGATGCTTACTTATTATAGTACAAGTGATGATATGGATTCTGATAGCGATGTATGCATCATCCCTGATGAATATGTGGATCTAGTCGCTTCATTAGCAGCATGAGAACTCAATCGAGATATGTCAGAATCAAGCGAAGCACAACTACAACTAAAGAAAGCTTACGCAGGGATCAATGAAATGTTTTGATTCTTCAACTCTAAGATCAAAAAATCACATCAAGTAATAAAAACAAGACCAGCTTCATTTAGATCAGTTACTTGAAATGGCTATAGAAACCGCAACTAAAAGAACTATGGAGATAGCTAAGATGTTTAGTGTAGGTTTCCTAGATGATAAAGGAAAGAATAAAACGCCTGACTACTATGGTGATAAGATGGAGAACCTTCTCATTAAGAATTGATGAATAACCCCAAGACCATGACATGAACTTATCTATTCTGCATGAGAAAGTTATCCAGTAAGATGAATGATTTCTAATGCTATTATAAGCGAAACTAGAATATATTATGTGGCTAATAGCCGTTTTAGGTATATAGATTTAGCAGACAACACAACGCATGATGTATGAAGCATAGGAACAGACAATAACTGTGTATTAGTTAATGCTTGATGATACATACTCATCTTCACATGAGCAAGCTATCCCCGACATTATGACTGAACTACATTAGCACAAAATACTAGTTCAGAAATAGACACAAATGTTAATCCTAGCTTCTGAGCTAAATTTGCTTGATTTACAGCTTGCAATAGTCAATTAAACAAGAATATAGTATACATATCAAGACCTATAACACTTGCTCATCAAGAGTATTGTTATCATTTTAAGTGAACAGATGCACAAACGATAGACCTGACAAGTAAGCTATTAGGAATATGTTCTACAATGGACGCTATGCGGTTTTTCACGACTACTAATATCCAAAGACTCACTAGAGATAACCTTACAACAACTGGCTGAATAAGCTCATTATACACGATACCATTTGCTGAATGATACACTGGTGTAGTTAATCACAAGTCTATAGTAAAGGCATGAGATGCTATATTCTTCCTTACTGCCAACAAAAAAATAGCCACTATAAACTACGAAGGCACAGTAACTACTCCTAGAATGAGAATTATATCAGATAAGCCACAGATCTCAATAGATTGATTTATGCAAAGAGAGCTTGATGATGACCTATCACAATCATTCTGATTCTTCGATGAAGAAAGACAATTAGTAAAGTTCTGGGTTAAATCTCGAAATAGTACAGTGCCAGATATAGTAATTGTATACGACTTACAAAACAAAACATTCTTTACATTCTACGACTTGTTCTTTAGTAATGTAATAACACTAGAATGAACCAATCAAATATACGCATGAGGTTCACTATCGCACAAGATCATGCAAGACTGTTCTTGAACTTCTGATTGTGGTGATGCAATAAACCGAGTGTATGAAACAACAGACATAGCCCCTCAATGAACTAGTATTGTACAAACATTCAATGGAGCTGCAATAGCATGACAAACAAACAGTCAATCAGTTATTAAGCGGGATGTACGAGTAGACGATGCACTAGCAGTATGAAAGACGATACTATGATCTAGATATACATGAGTAGCGAGCAGAGGTATAGGTAGCTTTGCTATATGAGAAGAGCCTATATGATGATTCTCTACTGGTGTGTTAGACGACTTAATAGACTTCGAGGCAGATATGTGAGTAGAATCTTTAAGATTCACAGGGAAAAAACTTAAATCAGTATTTAGCTGAGGAACACTATGAGAAGACTTTGTACTAGATAAGTACTCTATAACATTCACACCTAGAGCTAGAAAACTAAGATCAGATAAACTTTAATTTGTTACTATAAACAATGGCAACACTACAAAATAATATGGTATTTCAATTCACTTGAACTATGCTTACAAGTGATACCGAAGTATGAATAACTAACGATCTAGAAAGAAATCTAGAAGTAGATTTTACCGATGCTTACATTCAGATTAAAAATAGAACATGAAAAAAAGTAGAGAGGTTAAAGGCTAGTGCTACTGGCGGCGTTCTTACTACCTCTAAGAGATGACTAGATCAATCAGATTCGGATGTAGAAGTGCCAGAGTTAAAACAACAATGGAATGAATGATCTATTGCATATGTTACAATACTCTCTAGCCAGTTAGTAGATAGACAGGCTGACAACACATTCTTATGAACACAAACAGTAGAATGAAATTTTGCTATGTGAACTACTGACACAACTAAGTATGGTGTAAAGCTCAAAGCTCTTACTACAACACAAAGAAACGCATTATCAAGCCCTCCTGACTGAACTATAATCCTTAACACGACAACATGAGCAATAGAAGCTAAAGTGGGTTGATCATTCCAATGATTAGGTGCATGAGCTACTACACCTAATATGACTACTGATATAACGGGGAAATGAAGATTAGCAGACCAAACCCAAGTAAATAACTGAACGGCAACAGAAGCATGAGATCCACTAGTTGTATGACCAGCAGAGCTTAAAGTAATAACTGATGCTATAACAGCCAATATATTGTCAAATGTGATTGTCCCCGCTTACTTTGGAAATGGTTCTGATGGTGATGTTACTATATCTTCATGAACTACAACGCTCACAAGAGACATGTATTATAATAATTTAACAATAACAAGCCCATGAGTTTTAGACCCAGCATGATATAGGATATTCGTTAAATGAACGCTATCATGAACTTGAACTATACGTAGAAATTGAAATAACTGAACAGCAGGAGGAACACGACCGACTGGCAATAATCCATGAGTTGCTTGAGCAGTATTAAATCAATGATCTTTAAATATGGAAAGAGCCTGAGGTAATGGTTGAGCTCGGTCGACATGAGCTGCTAATTCTTGAGCATCAGGCGCTTCATCTAGTCCAAGTATGACAAATATAAATGGGGTGGCTTGAGGTAATAACTGATCTTGAGGTTGAGCTTGATCTGCTTGAACAGCCACGAGATGATCATTGTATAATGTGTATTGATACCCGCAGTCTATGCACCTAGCGACTGCAAGTACAACATTTGCGGGTCTGCAATACCTTTCAATACCTTGATCTTGAGGTTGAGCTTGATCTGCGGGCTCGTGATGATCTAATCAATGAGCTTGAGGTTGAGCTTGAGGTAATGGCTGATTTATATGGTTAGCTTGTTACACATTTAACTTCACTTGAACTGTATCAGCAACAGGTTGAACTTGATGAGCGTGAGGAACAAGTGCTTGATGATGAGGCTGAGGAAATGGTTGAATATTCTTTAGAGTGTACCATACATTATCTAATGATTGTACTAAAACACTTACTTGATGAAGTTGATGAGCTTGATGAGCCGCTTGAATCCTACCAGCTGGAAGCCCATGATCAACAGGCAACGCATGAGAGACAATAAGCATTGTAATTTAATTATAACATAGTATCCTATGGTTACACAAAAAAGAATAATAGGCTTACCTAAGACAACAGCTACTACTAATCCTAATCAGTCTAGTATTGCATGAGGCACTAGTAGCCTTTTGCCTACCGATACGGCTACTGCTAAGATAACAGCTCCAGTAAGTACTCCTACGCAGGCTAAGACTTTTTCCGATAATATGACTAAGCCTATATTAGATCAGCCAGCTACTCCAGCAGTAACAACACCAGTAGCCACAACAACACCACTTAATGTTGATACTAGTGCACAAACTCCTATTCAAACAGGTGAAGCCATAGGACAGAATGCAGATTGAACGCTTATTTACGGTTCTAATACACCTACAGCACCAGCTCCTACAGGAATACAATATGATGCACAATGAAAAGTTATAGACAATAAATCAAACCGAGACTTACAAACAGTAGAAGAGTTAAAAACCGCAGCCCAGAAAGGTATGTGAACCCCATGATTAACAAAGATTCAAGAATGATGATTAAGTGCTTTAGCTTTAGACCTAAGCAACTATGAATCAGAAAAACAGAAATTAGAAGCATCACAAGCTAACTATCAAAAGCAAAGTGAATTAAAATTACAAAAAGCAGCTATTGAATATAACAACGAAATAGAACAAGTAAGACAACAAGCTGAGGCTCAAATATGACAAGCTACCATGTGATGAGCATTATCATGAGCAGGTCAATCATCATTATTTTGACAGTGAATTGACAGATTAAAAACTAATATGAACACAACGCTTATGAGGCTGCAAGAGCTGTATCAGATTACTCAGCAATCAGAAAGTGCTAATCTTGATGAAGCTATGACTAACTATCAAAACGCCTTAAAAGATGCTCGTATGCAATTTGAATATAATAATAGAGATGTAATGCAAACAGCATCATATGATCTAAATAAGATTATGTGAATGGCTGGAGATCTAGGTGTGTGATATGATAGAAGTAAAATAGAAAAGTCGTTAGACGTCCTTTCTAGCAATGTGTACGCAGCAAGGCAGAAAGCATATGCAAGCTACATAGACAATGTATCAGCACAACAAGACATACTCAATAAGCAAGTAGATTGATTGCTCTGAATGCAACAATATCAACAACTACAGACTAAGTGACTAACTACTCAATTAGATATGAATGACTGAGCAGCAACACTACAGTTAAACCAAAATAAACTCAATGATTATGTAAGCAAGTGAATGTTAACACAAGCACAAGCACTCGGTTATAAGATGCAAGCAGAACAAAAAGCATATAACGAACTTATTAAGTATTCTAATACTACAAACTATGATTGAAGAGTAATAACTCCTTGAAGAATAGATATGCAAGATATGGAGCAAGTAAGAGCATTAGTACAAGGTGGATTCACATATGCACAAGCAGTACAAAAAGTAGTAACTGAGAACCCAAATAAGTACAATCCTACTCCTATCATAACTCCTATGGAACAAGCTCAAATGCTTAATGCAGAGTATGATAGAGCATACAAAGTTAAACAAATGAACGCTATAGATATGGATATACAAACACAGTGATTAAAGAACCAAGCAGTAACTGAATGAATACTACAAAGGCAAGCTACTCAACAAGGTCTACAAATATCACAAACAATAGATAGCCCGCAAACTCAACAAGTAGTAGCAAGCACATCTCAAAGCCGAAGAGGCACAGATAAGTTACAGTGTGGTGAGTTAGTTAACGACTACCTTAGACAGGTAACAGGTAAGTGAAAGTGAGCTAGTCTAGGTAAAATGAATTTAGGTGATAAGTACCAAGATAAACTTAATGCGATCAAAAACATAGGTAAGTCAAACACTCCACAAGTATGATGAATATTTGCTATGCCATTATCATGATCTGACACTGGGCATACTGGTATTGTTACTAGTTGAGTATATCAAGTGCAGAAGAACTGAAAAACAATAGACGTTATAGATGTGTTAGATGCTAATCGAGATAATAACCCTAAAGATGGTTGAACACCAACACAAAGAAAGGCAGTTCCTATAACATGAATGACATTCTCAGTTGCACCTGCTCAAAAGATGTCTGATTTAAGCAATGTTGCAGATGTGATAATATGATCTTCTAAGTTTACAGAGTGACAAAGAGAAGCAGTCAGAAAGGCAGTAGAAACATGACAAGACCCAGTAAGTGTTATAAAGAACCAAGCTAGAGATATGCTTAAAACACAATGAAAAGATCTTGTTGATTCAGCAGTAGCTAGAAAAGCAGTAGAACAAGTTGACTCAGCATTAAAGGAGTACAAAGCAGCATGATGAAACACGAATATATTTAAGTGAACATATACTAATGTCGAAAGAGCCTTATGAGCTACTTCTGATCCTAAATTAGTATGAGTAGCAGTAAAAATAGCAACCGCACTGCAAGCATATAGAAATGCAGTATCTGGTACAGCATTCTCAGTACAAGAGTGAGCTGAGATGGCTAGTGTATTCCCATCTATTAAGAATACAGAAGTGCTTAATGATGCTATAATAAAAGCTAGACTAGAATCATTCAGAGCTAATGAGGAGGCTCTTTATACAGAAGCATTATGAGCTGAATGATACAATACACTTAAAAAGTATGAACAATGATGAGGTCAAACAATATCAAACAACAACCCATCATGAACTAATAGATGAAGAAAGCAGTAATTATTCTTAACATATCGGCATGGCACTAACTAACAGATTACAAACAGCTCAGAACTTTGATGTCAACAAGATTGGCACAATTTCTGGTGCTATAAAAAGTCCTGTAAAATCTATCCAAGAATTAGCATGAAATAGTAATCCAGTAGTTAGTAGCCAACCGATAGCTAAACCTTCGTTAAATCCACAGATACAACAGTCGCAAGCGGGTTCTACGATGCCTAATCCAACCTCTCCAACTGTAATACCATGAGAACAATTATTCACTCCTATGCCATCTACTATACCAGCAACTGGATGAGGAAATAATATGTTCCAACAACCACTTTCATCTGATGTATTTTTATGATTACAATATGATATAAATAACAAAGACCTTACAATAGAAGAGATGGCTGAGCTTTACCCAGAAATACCAGAGGATGTAAGGGGCGGTTTATACTACGATATCAAGTACAAGTGATTAGCAAAAGAAGAACTTCCAGAACTTTACCCAGAGTTTGATGCATCTGGTTTCAAAGGACAATACCAACCTGAGGCTGGTATTAGAGCTTGAGCTGCAAGAATGGGCAATATACCATTTATAGGGGAAAAAGCTAACGATGTGCTTGATACACTGCGAGTCCCATGATTGATATGAGAAGAATTAGATGATTTAGTTGTTTCTATTTCCGACTGACTTAGACAGAAATCGGCAGATGTGTTATGACTGTCTATATCAAAAAGAGAACAAGATTTAGAGAATAGATTAAGATCACTAGACCAAAGATCAATAGAACAATGAAAAGAAAAGTTTTACAATCTAAGCACAGAGTTACAGAATTACTATTGAAGTCCAGAAAACTTTATAAGAGAATGACAAAAATCTTACTTGGATAAAATGTTATGAGTTGCAGATGATGATCTTAATGTTGCTCGTATGCTATGAAGTATAGCGTTCGGACTACCTAAATTTCTTTCGTGAATAGCTAGAGCCGCATTAAACCCAGTTGATACTATGATTTGAACCGCTAAATGGTTATATCAAACTGGCTATGAGGCAGTGCAAACTGTTAAAGAACTAAGGTCATGAGATAAAACATTCGGAGAAGTTTGAGAAGATGCTAAAGACTATATACAAAAAAGGCTTGAATACGACCCTTGGGGGTTAGCTTCTGATGTTATCTTTGCATTAGAAAAGTGATGATTATGAGCTAAGTCTATGAGATGAGTAGCATCATGAGCTGAAATGGTTTGAGCTAAGTCATTGTGAACTAACCTTAGGTCTACTGCAACAGCATTTGAAAGCATGCCTAAGTGAATGAGAGATACATCATGATGATGATTAGACTTTGCTATCAATAAACTACTCTCATCAGAGAACGCTCAGAAAATGAATACTAAGATGATGGAGTCATGGAAAGAATGATGAGCTAAGAATGTAGCTAAGGCGTGATTATACTGAGCAACTAAATTCCTCATAGAAGAGGCAAACCCATTGCAAACAACAGCAAAGTATGCTGGTAAACTAGTAGACAGAGCGGCATGAGTGCTTATCCCTGACAATAGATTAAAAGAAGCAGTAAAGACTGATGTATATATCAATAGCCTAGTAGATGATGTGCAGAGAGTAGCAGATGAACAAGGAGATCTATTTAGCTTCAAAGACTACACAAACAATAAGATATCAGAGTTTGTATGACAATCAACTAAACGACTAGATGAACTAGAGAAGAAGGAAAGAGAACTATCACCTGCATATGACGATATTAAGAAAATGTGAGTGCCTTTAGATGTTACTAACTTGCAAAACTCAGTACTAGATAATATATTAGACCCAGAAAACTGAGTATTCCTAAAGGATTGAAAACTAGAATTTAGTACAACCTCTAAGGTATCACAGTGAGAAAGAACTAGTCTGCAAAAAGCATTTGATATTATTAATGATAAACCAGTACAAACATACGGTGATCTCATTAATGCCAGGCAAGCTATGAAAATGGATTGAGCTGTAGACTTTAAGGGTTGAAGTACACCTATGACTATGAAGGTCTACAATGCATTAGATGCTTATATGAAAGAAAATATACCATTCTTTGATGAAGTTACGTCTATGTACAGAGATAAAATAGAATGAATCAATGCTCTCAAAGAAGATCTATTGGATAAAGATTGAGCAGTTAAATCATCAGCATATGGTAAGTTACTTAATATTAATTCACCTGCACAAATAGAGTTTAAAGCTAGACTTATGGAAGTAGCACCTCAATTAGTTGCACAAGCAGAATCGCTAGCACTTCTTAAACAAGTAGAGTGACTAAGAAATAATAGTAAGTGATTAGGATGGGCTGGAAAGATATTCTCTATGGCATTAGCTTACAGTGGTTATAAGTTCTTTGGTGATTATCTATGAGGTATAGCATGATACGCAGCCGCTTGATTCCTTAATGACATACCTATGAACTTCCTACAGAACATTAGGTACGACCATATCGTAAAGATTATGAAATCAGTGTCACAAGAGAATAGAGAGTTCTTATGAGAAATAGGAGTAAAGATATCTCAAAAAGAAAAGCTAACTAAACTAGAAGAAGCTAAAGCTACTAACATACTCAAACAAATAAATCGTCAGGCAGAATTATTATGAAAAATGGATGCCTATAAGGGTCTATCTGTATCTCCTAGTATGATTATAAACAAATAATTTACTATATTATTATAACCTATGAAAAAAACAGTTAAACCAGTAAAAAAAGAAACTAGCCATCCTAAAAAACATGAGATGTCAGAAGGTAAAAAGGAAAGAAAGATGGAGTACTGAAAAGCTACTTGAGGTAAGAAGAAATGCTAATTTATCTTTTAATGCACTACTATGCCATTAAAGAAATGATCAAGTCAAAAGACAATCTCATCTAATATTAAAAAAGAAATTAAAGCAGGTAAACCACAAAAACAAGCAGTAGCAATAGCTTTATCATTTGCCAAGAAAAAAAAGTAGTACAATAAACAATAGTTGACTTTTAAACCCCCGATCTTATAACTTATTTAATTTATAAATACATATTATCATGACTCTCAAACCAGATTGATTAGTAGAAACTCCTGAAAATCAAAAAGGGTATTCAGTACCGCTTAATAGCACACAAGCTAATCTAGCATCTTGAGCAGCAAGAGCTGTATTAACAATAGGTGCAGCACAAACCATTACTTTTGACTCTAAGACTACATCTATTGAGTTTATACCTAGCGATATACCTACTGCTCCTATATTCATTAAACGAGGTACTTTGGCATGACAAACTGCGGCGAGTGCAACAGTATTTGATGACGTGATAACTCCTACTAAACCAGCAATACAAATATGAGTAGCAGAAAATTGCCCTTCATACTCTATATTTGGTACTTCTGGTACAGTATATACCATAGAAAGATAATTTAACCACTAACTAGCATAATAATGTCTAATATACCAAATTTAGCTAGTCTAGCTAGGTTAAGATTATGAAGTTGAGGCTGATCTACCGTAAGGAGAAAGGCTTTTTGATTTGATTGAGTTAATGACTACATCTCTTCTCCTACTATAGGAAGAACGGGCTACGATATGAATGTATCAGGTAATGTTACTACTGGTAGTGATGGGGATGGGGATTATATACAGTTTAATGGTAGCTACAGAAGAGATCTAACTACTTGATCTATTGCAAAGATATGAGGCACATCTTATGCTATATCACAGGCGTGAAGTTTTTCTTGTTCATGTATTTTCAAGGTGTCTAGTTTTGCTATAGATAATAACACTTCTTGATTATTCTGAATAAATTCTGTTTGCAGTGTTTACATGACTAATAACGCATGATGAGCAGCATTTAGAATAAGAAATGGGGCATCGTTTGCGGATGTTAACATGTCTACATTATCAATATGAACTCTGTATAAGTGCCATTTAGTGTACGATGCAAGCGTAACCAAGGTTTACTGTTATGTAAATTGAGTATTGCAAAACTCTTGAGGCACATCTGTATGATTTTCTTTCTCTTGAAGTGGTCGGTCTTTATGAGATGATTGAGTTTGATGATGAAACCATACATCTTGCAATAAATACATCTACCACGCTTGTATACGAAATAAAGCACTATCACAAGCTGAAATAGATGCAGACATAGCACTATGAAACACAACCAAACAAGACCCATCTATAGTAGCTTATTATGTCCCTGAAAATCTCCAATATAATACGCAGTATATGAGCTACCCCACAGACCTTAGCGACTCGAACTGGAATAAATGAAGTTGAACAGTAGTAACAAGCAATACATCGACAGCACCAGATTGAACAACCACTGCCGATAATGTAACATGGACTTGAACGAATACAACCGTTAGTGCATTATATCAAAACAACACTTCAATAACTTGATCCACTATTGCGAGTAAGACATTTATAGTAAAAGCCTTTTGTCGCACAACGGCATGAACGCAATTATTCAGACTGAATATGACACACCCAAATGTAGCTGCTTATTTTTCTTCTAACCAATCCGCTACTACAACACGACAAGAGTTTACATTCACACAAACATTTACAAGCTCTACATCATGAACTTGAGTACAATGAGGCATAACATGTCCAACGACTAATATCGCTTGAAGTCTAGAAGTACGAAATGTAAGAGTATACCTAACTAATGAAACTCTACGAGATGAAAGCCCAAATATCTGATGATTCATAGGGCGAAAAACCCAGAAAGTACTAAGTTGTCGAGTTAAACCAAATATAGACGCGGTAAATACTACCGATGCTCAAATGCTTATGCTAGCTCCACGAGCATTACTTCATATAAGAAATACATTAAACACGGTTAGGATAAGAAATGATACAAGACTAAGAGCCAATGAACCTACATATAACTTATGAACTGGTTTCAGAGATAAAGTACATATCCTTTGAGTGCAACTAATCACATGAGGTTTATTCCAGTTAAAACTATTTGTTAATTGAGTTATGGTGTCCAGCACATCACATTTAGATGCACCCAATGCAAATTATAGTAATGTGTTATGGGCATGAAGGAGAGGCTCTACATACTATTCATGAAATGAACGGGATATTAGAGAATATACATTCACCTGATCATTTGCTGATGCTGATGCTCTAGCTATCTATAACTGATGAGAGCCCACAAGTGCATGAGTAACTAAATACCTACACTATAGACCACCAGTAGGCGAAGTATGAACAACAACACAAGACCAATCACCTAACGATAGAGATTGAACTCTAAACGGAGGAGTAACAAGGGACTATATTTAAATCTTAATCATAACCTATGGATATTACAGAACACACTGAAAAGGTAGCAGAACGATTGAAAGTTATATCATCTAATAAAGCTAGTATAACTGTAGATGGAGATAATGTAGTTTATACCTCTTGAAACAATAGCTTCTGAATAGAAATACCTAGAGAAGATTCTATTATTCAAGAATAACATGCGAGAAATAGTCCTATGATTATCAAAGTTAATGTTGTGAGCAATCATAGGTTTCTTAACCTGAAAGATACACAAATAATTTATTATATACTTTACTTCGATGCTTAGTTTGCTTACCTTCTTAACTTGACGATCCATAGGGTATGGTATCGCAAAAATCTGTGATTATATACACAGACTTTAACATTAACCAGCACTGATTATGCTTAAAAACATCATTTCTCTTATATCTATTATATGACTAATAGGTATAAGATATATCGAGATTATACACCAAGCTGAAACAGATTTGTATTTAAATCTCCTCCTATGAGGTATAGCCATAGGTGTGTCATCCGATGAATTTATTAAACTATTTGAATACTGGAGGACGCCCAAATAGGGCTTTTTTTACTTTATAAATTATAACCCCATGATTAACATTGAAGGACCAAACAAACTCCATGACATCTACAGATTGTTATGGTTATTGTGTACTTATTTAGTATTTGCCGCTTTAGGCTATTTATTTTGTTATTATACCTATGAGCAAAAGCCTGTTTCGTGTAATTGTAGTAATAATGTTACTTGCTCACTGGATAGTTTACCTCCGGTGATAATAAAATGTGATCAACCTAAAACATGAATTTAACCTATAACCCTATGGTATGTATCAAAAAAGATTAGAATGGGGAAAAAGAAAAGGAGAGAGAACAGAACGACATCATATATACCCACTTTCTTATGGTGGTGAGGATCACGCATCAAACATTGCTGAAATACTTAGGTGAGACCACCAAGATGTAGTTCACCCCACAATAAATGACGATAGGAATACTTATAGTAAATACAGAAGGGCCCAAAGCAAGCTGGAGAACTGAAACGCTATAGCTACCGAAGATGCGATAGAACACATGTCAAAAGCCCAAGAAAGACTTCTTACTAGGGTATTTGAATTACCTTGATACCTAATAGATCTATATAGGCAGAAAACCGCAGAAGTAATGCTACATGAAGTAGATAAGTTTAACAATCTAACAGGAGAAAGCTATATACCCGAAATAGGCGATATACTAGAAAATCACGAAGTATATACAAGAGCGAAGAAAGCCATAGCTCAATATATTAGGGAAACATTTACTCAATAATTTCATACCATGAAACCATCTTACTTGTCCTCAACACTAGCTTTAGCTTTTATATGATCTTTAGTTAGCGTTTTTGTTTTGATTATACTAGCCATTATTGTTGCTGTGTTTTTTCCTAATGCTTATAATCTCGCATCTGGTGAAAAACTATTAGTTATGGTTTTGCTTGTAGCTTATATTTGATTTGTAGCTAACATAGTAGGAGCTTATCTATGAAGTCGTAAGCCAGACACTAAGACCGAAGAAGCACACGCTGAAATAGTAAAACCTGAAATAGATGATTTATCTTTTAACAAACTAGATGCTTATGACAATCAACAATAGCATAGATTCATTAAATCCTACTTTCAGGATAAAATTTGATCCATGGCGAGCAGAGGTTACGGCTAAGTATCCTAATGCTGTAATTTTCGAAGCTAAAAGAAGCCAAGAGAGACAGAACCGATTATATGCACAAGGTAGGACTAGGCCCTGAAAGATTGTTACACGAACGCTTACAAGTAATCATAAAGATTGAAACGCCGTTGATGTGGTGTTTAGAAATAATTGAAAGCTAGAACGAGCATGACCATACAATGATCTCATTGCAATAGCTAAGGGATACTGAATTAGGAATTTAGCTCCTAAGGAGCTTTGCCACTTTGAAGACGACTGAACACCCTACGCTCCTCATGTAGATCAAGATATACAAGCTCTCATAGACGACTGAATCCGAAATGGAATCGAAGGAGATTGAATGACTAAAAGGATTTGAAAAGTAATCTGAAAACTATACAATAAACTAAAGTAATTTATTTTTTATACTTATTATTATGTTTAACTGGAAAGCTATTGAAGCATTAGAAGTAAAGACTATTGAAACAATTGAAGCTATCACGTGACCACTAGGATTTAATGTAGAGATTAAAGCATTTGATAATGATGGTGACTTAGTAACTTTAATAAAAACGACTGATACTGAATGAAAACAAGTAATTGAATATGTAAGAAGAACAAACAGAAACGATAATGATGGAATTGACGATGGGGCTGTATCATTTACAGTTGAAATCTAATCATTGTCAAATAATATCGTTCTAGGAATAAAGAAAAAGCTATCAGGACTAATAATATACCTGACAGCTTTTTTTATGAGCCTTATTTTACTTTT
>JACCDG010216949.1_pt1 | contig 32717 bp, 31 predicted proteins | sample 7442471 | NCBI WGS metagenome assembly JACCDG01 (sample SAMN15323444, study PRJNA562643) | freshwater metagenome | isolation source: river surface water | place: USA:Blue River Watershed | collected 2017-08-17 | reverse complement strand
GCTGCGGAGAGTTTTGCATCGCAGGGCTTTTTGACTTGGTCTTTTCGACCTCGCGCCCCTGACGCACCAATTGATTGATGGTTGGCATTTAAAAAAACGTCCCTAAACGTTTGGAATGAACAAAAATACTTCTCCGCCCCAAATGCGGAAAAGCCTTCTAGTATAGCGTTGGATTAAGACCTAGGCAAAAATTTCTGCTCAAAGCTTGTGCAGATCAAAGTTGGCAAGTACCAACTTTTCTTATTTGATCCACAAACGAACAGCATCCCATGCTCGGCCCAAAACGCCCGCTTGCTCAACCGAGTCCAAGGCCTGCAGCGGCAAGTCAACCCAAAGCTGGTCGCCACGGAAAACCTGAAGACTTCCAATGGCTTGGCCTTTGGTCACAGGGGCCACCAGGGGGTCGGGTCTGACCAATTGGGTTTTGATTTGAGCCGCAGAACCCGCAGGAACAGCCACCACAAGGGCTTCGGATCGTCCCAATTTGATATTGGAGGCCTTGCCCTTCCAAATGGCAGGCGTGGCAACGGCTTGGCCCGCGTCGAACAATTTAACGGCATCAAAAGCGGTATAGCCCCAGTTGAGTAATTTTTGTGCCTCATTGGCCCTGGCAATTTCACTGTTGGTACCCAGCACAATGGCCATCAAACGGCGGGAGCCGACATTGGGGAAGTCGCGCTTGGCGGTTGCCACCAAGCAATAGCCTGCGGCGTCCGTGTGGCCCGTTTTCAAACCATCGACGGTTGGATCCTTGAACAACAGCAAATTGCGATTGCTGTCATTGGCGGCTGGCGTGCCTGGGTAACGGTACTTTTTGATGGCATAGGTTGGGACATATTCAGGAAAGTCTCGCATCAATCGAGTGGCCAAGGTGGCCAAGTCGCGCGCTGTGGTGGTGTGCCCCGCTTCTGTCAGGCCCTCTGGGTTTTTGTAGCTGGTGTTGTTCATGCCCAGAAGCTTGGCTTGCTCATTCATCATCTGGACAAAGCGCTCCACCGTGCCGCCCACGCCCTCTGCCAAAACCACGGTGGCGTCATTGCCCGATTGAACAATCATGCCCTTGATCAAGTCTTCAACCGGCACTTTCATTTTGGGGTCAATGAACATGCGCGAGCCAGGCATTTTCCAAGCACGCTCACTGACGCTGAGCGTTTGTTTCAAGTCAATTTTTTTGGCCTTCAAAGCGTCAAAAACCAAATAGGCACTCATGAGCTTGGTCAAGGAGGCCGGCTCCACAGGCATGTCCAGGTCGCGAGAGGCCAAGATTTGGTTGGCTGTGATATCCAACAACAAATAGGCACGGGCCGCAACTTCAGGCGCCGCAGGCGCTGCGCCTTGCGCTTGGGACGTGCTGGGCAAACCCCCCAAAACCAGAAGAAAGAGGCTCATGGCCCATCCAGCACGGAGAAAGAATTGGCTTGATTTTGAAAACATAGTCGTCATGATGAATCTGGAAATGCGTGAATGAGCGTGAATAAGCGTGAAAGCGCACCAAAGAACGTCAAGCTCGAAGATGGCGACTGACCAGCGTTCGAAGGAGCGGCAATTGCCCGTGAAAAAAGTGTTCAACACCAGGAATGACCGTGACGGGCAAGGACTGCGGTCGCGCCCACTCCAGGACGCTGGCCAATGGCACGGTATCGTCTACTTCGCCGTGCACCACCAAGGTTTTTTCATGGAGCTCGGTAGGCACCGAAGCCACCTGAAAGCGCGACGCAGCCGTTCCCACCAAAACCAGTTTTTCCAACTGGATGCTTGTTGGCAAGCGCGCAAGCGCATGGCTTGTGACAAAGGCGCCAAAAGAAAAGCCCGCCAGTGCCAAAGGCTGTGAGGCTTGCACAGTGGCTTGGATGACGCTCATCAAATCATCCACCTCACCGCGGCCTTCATCGTAGACGCCAGCACTTGCCCCTACGCCGCGGAAATTGAATCGAATGGCGCGCCAACCACTTTGAACAAAGGCCTTGGCCAAAGTTTGCACCACCTTGTTTTGCATCGTGCCGCCAAACAAAGGATGTGGGTGTGAAATCACGGCCGTGCCATGATAAATGCCGCCTTCAGGCACATCACACAAACTCTCCAAAACGCCAGAGGGCCCTTGAAGCTGCAGGGTTTGCGTGGCAGCGTTCATCAGCGCCCAAGGTGGGGTGGCGTCAACAAGCGAGTGACAACTTGGCCATTTTTCAAATGGCTGTCGACAATTTCATCGATGTCCGTGTTGTCTACAAAACTGTACCAAGTGCCCTCGGGATAAACCACGGCCACAGGCCCGGCTGCACAACGGTCAAGACAGCCGGCTTTGTTCACTCGAACTTGGCCAGGCCCAGAAAGACCGAGGCTCTTGACGCGTGACTTGCAATGGTCAAAGGCCGCTTGCGCACCTTGAAGTGCGCAGCATTCTTCACCATTCTTTCTTTCGTTCAAACAGAAAAAAATATGCCGTTCGTAGTAGGGCTTGCTGGGAGCAGCCGCCTGGGCTGACTCGGTTGGGGAGGTTGCAGTTTGGCTCATGCGTTCATTTTAGTGTGGCGGGCTGAAGACAAACGGCGCATCAAATAAACCAGCAAAACAAAGGGCCAAAGCCAACCCAGCCATTGAATCAGTCCATGGAAACGAATAAATTGTCCTTGCTCCCAATTTTGCAGAGTTAGGGCAAAGTAGGCGTTGGCCGATGCATTGTTGAGCAGGGTGAGCTGTAAAACCAAACCCACCAGCGCCAACACTTGCAGCGTTTTTTCCTTCAGCCACATCAAAGGCCAAGCCGCCAAGGCCGCCAACACCAAAGCCACTTGCACCTGCGGGCTCATCCAGCTCCACGCATGGACGGGGCCGTAGGTCAAAGCCGATGACAAGGCGGTGCACAGTAAGCCAAGTGCTGACAAGAAAAACCAAGACACCACTTTTTGATGTCCATGCCGAACCAGGCTGAATGCCAACAGACAGGGCAGCAATTGGCCCAGACTGACACACAAAATTTCGTAGAGCGGGAGCAATGGTTGCAGCTCCACTTCGCGAATTGGCAACCAATCAAGCCATGGGGTTTCTTGTAGCCACAAGGCCAGTGCTTCTTCTGCGCGCTCTAAAACCTGCCCCAAGCCCATGGGAACAGGGGCTGGAAAAAGCAAGGCGACAGGCCACAAGGCCAGCAACACCAAGGAGCCTTTGGCGTCAGGCCAAAACCAGTTGGCACGAAAACGGCTCCAGCGATCTAAGAACCCAAAACGCTCCAAGATCCAGGCTGCGCCAGCCCCCATCAAAGTACCCAAGCTGTTCAAGCACCAGTCCAAATTGGAAGGCACCCGGGCTGGCAAAAAGAGCTGCAATGACTCCATGGCCAGCGCCAAGAGCGAGCCCATCGCTAAAGTCAAGATCACCGCGGGCCATTGGGGGGCACTGCGCTGCAGCGCCAAGGCGACCACGAAACCCAAGGGCGCGTAGCCTAAAACATTAGAAAGGACATCAAAAGAAGTCCAATAGCGCGGCCAAGGTGCCCACAAAAAGGCTGTCCAATCAACCCCCTGTGAACGCCAACCTTCAAACGGATAGAGGCTGGCATAGATGATCAATGCGGCATAAATGCCAGCCAAAGGCCATGCCGCTGTTTTGTTCATCGTGCGTGCTGGCTTGGCTTAAAAAGGTTTAACCACCACCAAGATGACCACGGCGACCAGCAACAAAACAGGCGCTTCGTTGAACCAGCGGTACCAAACATGGCCATGTGTGTTTTCTTGGGCTTCAAATTTTTTCAAAATTCGACCGCAAGCGTGGTGATAACCCACAATCAAAAGCACCAAACTTAACTTGGCGTGCATCCAAGCATTGCCCGGTCCCCATCCAATGCCAACACCCCACCAAAGCCAAACACCCAGCGCGATGGCGGGTACCGACAAAATGGTGGTGAAGCGCAACAGCTTTCTGGCCATGAGCAACAGTCTCTCGCGCTCGGCCAAGGAATCGTCTGGCACCATGGCCAAATTGACGAAAATTCGGGGCAAATAAAACAAGCCAGCAAACCAGCTGGCGACGAAGACGATGTGAAAGGCTTTGATCCAGAGCATGCCTCAAGTGTAGCCCCGTCGCTTCATTTGACAAAGATCAGGCACAATTTTCAAATGGCATGATTGGCTCAACATGAGCCCCTCAGCCGACCATCAAGATAAGGCCTCCTCACATGCGCGTATTCACTGTTTCAGGCCATCACGTTCAAGCTGCCTTGTCGTTGCCCAGAAGCCTGCCTGACAATGGTTTTGTTTGGGTGGCCTGCTCACGCACTTTTTTTCAAACGGAGCAAGCCCAAGTTCAAAAGGCGCTGCTTGAGTTGAACGGGCAAAATTTGCTCGATTTGCATGTGTCAGATTTACTCAACAGCCAGCTGCCTTCTCGGTTTGATTTAACTTCCGACTGCGATATTTTGGTGTTCAGGCGTCTGGCCAATGCAGCTCGCGAAACAGAAAAAACAGAGGCGCCTGGCTTGAGAAAAATCAAGCCCAAGCTCAGCGGGCCACCCGCTCTGCGCCGTGTCGACACCAGTCCCATTGGCTTTGCCGTGTTTGACAAGGTCCTGCTCACGGTCCACCCAGACGACTGCGCCGTTCGAGAAGCCTATGCCGATCGACTTCTGGCAGCCAGCCATGCTTTGCTTGAAAAAGAAAGCGCAAGTCAAACTTCAGGGCAAGGGCAGGACGCCGCCGACAACCGCTCGGCTGGCGCCAGAGGCATTCCCGTCAGCCCCGCAGACATGATGCTTCGCATGGTCAGTTTGGTGGTCGATGCTTATTTGGATTTGCGCCGCGACCTCACGCGTCAACTGGATCATTGGCAAGCAGAGCTCATCAACCCTTATACCCGGTTCAACAATTGGGCCGCACTTTTGGAAGCGCGCTTGTCTTTGCATCACTTGGATGAAATTTGCGAAGACCAACGCAGCGCCATGCAAGCTTGGCTAGAGTCATTGAATACCTGGGCGTCACCCACTTCCGATGCATTGGCCAAAGAACACGAAATTCTCAAAGTGCGAAGCCGCGATGTGTTGGAGCACATTGATCGGGTGGTGAATCACGTGCGGCGCTTAGAGCAAAGCATCGAAACAGCCGTGCAAATTCACTTTAACGCGCAAAGCAATCGGACGAATGAATCGATGCGAATGCTCACGACCCTCACGGCTATTTTTCTGCCGCTGAATTTGATTGCCGCTATTTTTGGCATGAACTTTGATGTCATCCCGCTGCTGCATGCACAAACGGGGTTCTGGTGGATCATCGGCTGCATGGCCCTGATCGCATCGTGCTTGGGCTGGTTCTTTTGGCGCAAGCGCTTTTTGGCACGATCAGGGCGGTGAGTTCAATGTGCAACGCCCAGCAAGTGCTTGTTGAAAAACGCCAAGGTTCTTTGCTTGGCCAATGCAGCAGCTTCTGCCTGCCAAGCGCTCCTGTGGTTGCAATTGAAGCCGTGATGCGCGGGGTAAGTGAAAACCTGCGCGGTGGGGTGTGCTTTTTGGAAGGCGGCCACGGATTCCATTGAAATCCATTTGTCTTCTTCAGCAAAGTGCGCCATGACGGGCACCTTGGCTTGGCGTGCCGATTCAGCCTCTGTGGTCATGCCGCCACCGTAGTAAGGTGCCGCCGCAGACAAGCCATTCAACAGACAAGCAGACCGCCAAGTGAGCAAGCCACCCCAGCAATAGCCCACAATGCCCACTTTGCCGCCACAACTGGCGTGTGCATGGTCAATGGCGGCTTGAATATCTTGCAAGGCGCCCGGTGCAGGCAATGCCTCAACGGCTGTTTTGAGTGCCATGCCAGCACCCATGTCGGCCTCGGCATAACCCAGCTCCACCTGGGCTTGTACGCGTTGGAACATGGCCGGTGCAATGGCCAAAAAACCCTCCTTGGCGTAGGCATCTGCCACTTCCCGGATGTGCGCATTGACCCCAAAGATTTCTTGTATGACCAGCACGGCCGCTTTGGCTGGCGCAGCAGGTGTGGCCACATACGCTGGCACTTGCGTGCCGTCTGCCGCAGACAATTGAATGATGGATCCCATGAATTTCTCCTGAAAAAATTAAGTGGCGAGCACTCTCTCAACAAAATCAAGGCGGTCTTGGCCCCAAAAAATTTCTCCGTTCACCACATAACTCGGCGCGCCAAAGACACCCGCATCAATGGCCATTTGGGTATAGGTTTCATAGCGCTCCTGCGTGGCTTGGCTGTAGGCTTGCTCCAAGCAACTGGCTGGCAGGTTTTGCTCCTTGAGCAGTTCTACCAAGGTTTTTTCATCTGCAATGTTTCGCTGCTGCGACCAAACCGCCGACAAAATAGCACCCGAGATGGCCATGGCCGCGTTGGCGCCCTGCGCCATGTCAACGGCAATGATGAGCTTGGCTGCGTCATCGCCACTGACCGGAAAAAATGTAGGTTTGAGATGCAGGGGCGCACCCAACCATTTGCTAAAGCGCGCCAATTCAGTCAAGCGATAAGCCTGCCTTTGAGGCGCTCTTTGTCCAAGAGGCAGGCCGCCAGAAATAGGAAAAACCTTGCCGCCTAAATCGATGGGCATGACGCGCACCGAGGCCCCCGATTTTTGGAGGATGGTTTGAAAACGTTGGTGACCCAAATAAGCCCATGGGCTTTGCGGGGCGAAGTAATAGTCGACTGAGTGACTCACAAAAAGCTCCTACTTAAGGTAATCTGCGTATTTAAATCAAACACAGGCCTCTGTTTTAACAGTTTGGCCATAAATCTGCAGGAGACAAACCATGCGCAAAGTTCTATTGGTCACGGGGGGTGGCCGCGGGATCGGTGCTGCGACATGCATTTTGGCAGCTCAAAAAGGCTGGAATGTGGCGGTCAATTACACCGCCAACGCCGACGCGGCACAACAGGTGGTCAAGCAAATTCAAGCCACTGGTGCTCGCGCAATGGCCGTGCAAGCCGATGTGGCGGATGAGGGGCAAGTGCTGGCCATGTTCAAGCAAGTGAAAGCCGAATTAGGCCCCCTTCAAGGCTTGGTCAACAACGCCGGTGTGATCGACGTCACTGCGCGGCTCGATGAAATGAGCATGGCGCGCTGGCGCCGAATGTTTGATGTCAATGTTTTGGGCTCTATGCTTTGCGCGCGCGAAGCCATTTTGCAAATGAGCACCAAGCATGGCGGCCAAGGCGGCAGCATTGTGAACTTGTCGAGCGCGGCTTCTCGGCTTGGCGCGGCGGGCCAGTACCTGGATTACGCCGCAGCCAAAGGCGCCATCGACAGCCTGACCTTGGGTTTGGCCAAGGAAGTTGCTGGTGAGGGCATTCGCGTCAATGCCGTTCGCCCCGGCCTCATTGACACCGAAATCCATGCCTCGGGCGGCCTGCCCAATCGCGTGAAAGACCTGGAGCACTTGGTGCCTGCCAAGCGTGGTGGCAGCGCCATGGAGGTGGCCCAAGCCATTGTGTGGCTGTTGTCTGAAGAAGCCAGCTACACCACCATGAGCTTGATTGATGTGTCAGGGGGGCGCTGATGTCAGCTGAAAACGCGCGGACCATTCGCTATTACTGGGAAGACATGCAACCAGGCAGTGAGCGCGATTTGGGCAGCATCACCCCCACACGCGAAGAGATCATTGCCTTCGCCACACAGTTCGACCCTCAACCATTCCACTTGAACGATGAGGCAGCCAAGGCATCTGTCTTTGGTGATTTGTGCGCCAGCGGTTGGCACACCTGTTCAATGGCCATGAGGCTGATGGTGACCAACTTTTTGCACGAAGCTGCCAGTTTGGGCTCGCCTGGCTTGGAAAACGTGCAGTGGAAAAAACCCGTCCTTCCCAATGACACCCTGCGCTTGACACACAAAATCTTGGCTTCTAGGCCCATGCGCTCTAAACCCGATGTCGGTTTGGTTCGAACCCAATGGGAAATGCACAACCAGCATGGTGAGTGCGTTTTGCACATGGAAGGCTGGGGCATGTTCCGGCGCCGCCACCCTGCCACCGAGGTGGCCAAGACCGATTAACATCTGCATCTCAAACCGCAGTTGTATCTGCGCTTATCCCACGCATTCCAACTCCTTTGAGGCCTTAGGATTTTTCATGACTGTCACCAGCATCGCTCATTTCATTTCGGGTCACAAAGTCTCGGGCTCAAGCACCCGGGCACAAGACGTCTTCAACCCTGCCACTGGCGCCGTCACTGGCCGTGTGAGTTTGGCCAATACCCAAGACGTCGAACAAGCGGTTGCCTCCGCGCAAGCGGCGTTTCCAGCTTGGGCCGATACACCTCCATTGCGCCGCGCCCGAGTGATGTTCAAGTTTTTAGAGCTGCTCAATCTTCACCGCGACCAACTGGCACACATGATTACGGCTGAGCACGGCAAAGTCTTTACCGATGCACAAGGCGAGGTCACTCGCGGCATCGAAATTGTGGAATTTGCCTGCGGCATTCCGCAATTGCTCAAGGGCGACTTCACCGACCAAGTTTCAACCGGCATTGACAACTGGACGCTGCGCCAGCCTTTAGGTGTTGTAGCGGGCGTCACGCCCTTTAACTTTCCCGTCATGGTGCCTATGTGGATGTTTCCTGTTGCCATTGCGTGTGGCAACACCTTTGTCTTGAAGCCCAGCCCACTAGACCCCAGCCCTAGCTTGTTGATGGCAGAACTTTTAAAACAAGCTGGCCTGCCTGATGGTGTTTTCAATGTGGTGCAAGGCGACAAAGAAGCCGTGGATGCACTGGTCACACACCCCGACGTCAAGGCTGTGAGTTTTGTGGGCTCAACCCCCATTGCCAACAGCTTGTACGAAAACGGCGCTCGGCACGGCAAACGCGTGCAAGCTTTGGGCGGCGCCAAAAACCACATGGTTGTCATGCCAGATGCGGACATTGGCCAAGCGGTCGACGCGCTCATCGGTGCCGCTTATGGTTCGGCAGGTGAGCGTTGCATGGCCATCAGCGTAGCTGTGTTGGTGGGCGATGTGGCTGAGCGCTTGATGCCCTTGTTGATTGAAAAAACACGCGCGCTCAAAGTACTGAACGGCGAGAACCTGGCGGCAGAAATGGGCCCCATTGTGACCGCAGCAGCCCAGCAGCGCATTCGAGGCTACATTGACGCCGGTGTGGCCGAAGGCGCCAAATTGTTGGTCGATGGCCGTCAATTTGATGGCGCCAAAGCAGGCGCAGGTTGCGACAAGGGCTTCTGGTTGGGCGGCACCTTGTTTGACCACGTCAGCACCGACATGAAGATCTACAAAGAAGAAATTTTTGGCCCCGTCTTGTCATGTGTGCGGGTGAAAGATTTTGGCCAAGCGGTACAAATCATCAATGACCATGAGTTTGGCAATGGCGTGAGTTGCTTCACGCGCGATGGCAACATAGCGCGCGAGTTTGCACGCCGCATTCAGGTGGGCATGGTGGGCATCAACGTGCCCATTCCTGTGCCCATGGCTTGGCATGGTTTTGGCGGCTGGAAGCGCAGCTTGTTTGGCGACATGCATGCTTATGGCGAAGAAGGTGTGCGCTTTTACACCAAGCAAAAATCCATCATGCAGCGTTGGCCCGAGAGCATTGGCAAGGGCGCCGAGTTTGTCATGCCCACGGCCAAATAAGCTGCGACACTTTTTTGAGGCGCCATGAACGACAGCACTTTTGACTACATCATCGTTGGCGCTGGCACCGCAGGATGTCTTCTGGCCAATCGCTTGTCTGCAGATGCAAGCAAACGTGTATTGCTGATTGAAGCCGGCAAGCGCGACGACTATCACTGGATCCATATTCCAGTGGGTTATTTATATTGCATTGGCAATCCACGCACCGATTGGCTTTACCAAACAGAGGCTGCGCAAGGCTTGAACGGCCGAACACTGCGCTATCCTCGGGGCAAAGTGCTGGGAGGTTGTAGCAGCATCAACGGCATGATTTACATGCGGGGTCAGTCGCGCGACTACGATCAGTGGGCCAACTTCACTGGTGATGACGCGTGGCGCTGGGATCAATGCCTGCCCTATTTCAAATTGCACGAAGACCACCATCAAGGCGCCTCTGCATTGCACGGCGCCAAAGGTGTTGTCACAGAGCTTCTCAAGCCCCAAGCGCATGACGACACAGCCTCGACAGATTACTTTCAGCTTCTCAAAGCGCGCCAAGCAGGCGGCGAATGGCGTGTTGAAAAACAGCGCTTAAGCTGGGGTGTACTGGATGCGTTTTCCCTTGCGGCCCAACAAGCGGGCATTCCCTCTTCGAATGATTTCAATCAAGGCAACAACGAAGGTGTTGGCTATTTTGATGTGAACCAAAAAAGTGGTTGGCGCTGGAATACGGCACAAGCTTTTTTAAGACCCACCTGCTTTGCTCGACCCAACTTCGAACTTTGGACCCAAGCCCAAGTGGCTGGGCTGGTCATTGAAACCGATGCCGATGGTGGCAAGCGATGCACCGGTGTTAGGGTTTGGGACGGCCACCAATTGGTCACGGCCACCGCCACGCGCGAAGTCGCTCTGAGCGCGGGCAGCATTGGCTCTGCCCAAATTTTGCAACTCTCAGGCATCGGCGCCGGCAAGGATCTGAAACAAGTGGGTGTGGATGTCGCCCATGACTTGCCAGGCGTGGGCGCAAATCTGCAAGATCATTTGCAAATTCGTTCGGTCTATAAAGTGAAGAACGCCAAAACGCTGAACACCTTGGCCAACAGTTGGTGGGGCAAAGCCAAAATTGGTTTGGAATATGCCCTGTCTAGATCAGGGCCCATGAGCATGGCCCCCAGCCAATTGGGTGCCTTCACAAAAAGCGATGCAGCGCGCGAGTGGGCCAACATTCAATACCATGTGCAGCCACTCAGCCTTGACGCTTTTGGCGAGCCCTTGCACAGTTTTCCCGCCATCACGGCCAGCGTTTGCAACTTGAACCCCAGCAGCCGCGGCAGCGTCAGCTTGAAGAGCCCAGACTTCAAAGTACCCCCGGCCATTGCGCCCAATTATTTGAGTACCGACGAAGATCGAAAAGTGGCTGCAGACAGCTTGCGCGTCACCCGGCGCATCATGTCGCAGGCAGCCATGTCCGCTTTTGAGCCCGAAGAGTTCAAGCCGGGTGTTCAGTACCAAACTGATGAAGAGCTGGCCCGCCTTGCAGGCGACATTGCCAGCACTATTTTTCACCCTGTGGGCACCACCCGCATGGGCCGCGAGGACGACCCAATGGCCGTCGTCAACAGCCAATTGCAAGTTCGCGGCATTCGCGGTTTGCGCGTGGTGGATGCCGGTGTCATGCCCACCATCACGAGTGGCAATACCAACAGCCCCACTTTGATGATTGCCGAAAAAGCGGCTCACTGGATGGCCAAAGATGCCAAGGAGTTTGCCGCGGGAAATCCCTGATGGCAAAGCCCCATGAAGCGTTTTACATTTCATGCACTCGATGAACTGCTGTTTGGGTTCGTTTTGAGGGCAGAGGAGACACCCAAACTAATCGAATATGAACATCCAAAACGAGATGTGACTTTTTACAAGCGTCGCGCAAGCGGCGCTTTTTTTTGATGGAAATACTGCTCGTCTCCCTAGCCTCGCTGTTTGCAGGCATGGTCGACTCCATTGTGGGTGGTGGTGGACTCATTTTGGTTCCCGCCCTGTTTGCCGCCTTTCCTTATGCGCCGCCTGCCACCTTGGTGGGCACCAACAAAAGCGCCGCCATTTGGGGCACTGCTTTTGCCACCTACCAATTCAGCAAAAAAGTCGACCTGCGTTGGGCCGCTTTGATTCCAGCAGCCATGGCTGGATTGTTGGGCTCTGCCTGCGGCGCATGGACAGTGACGCACATTGACCCGAGTTTTTTGCGAAAAGCCTTACCGTTTTTACTCATCGCTTTGCTTATTTATACCCTTGCCAAGAAAAACATGGGGCAATTGCACGAGCCTCGATTTCAGGGCAAAAAAGAGGCTTTGGTTGCAGCAGTCATGGGCCTGCTGATTGGTTTTTACGATGGCTTTTTTGGACCAGGGACTGGCAGCTTTTTTGTTTTTGCCTATGTCCGTTTTTTGGGCTACGACTTCTTGAACGCTTCGGCTTCTTCCAAACTGATGAACACCGCCACCAACTTTTCAGCCTTGGCCTTGTTCACTTGGCATGGCCATGTGTGGTGGCATCTGGCAATTCCGATGGCCTTGGCCAATGTGGTTGGCAGTCTGATTGGCACCCGACTGGCACTCCAACACGGCGCGGTCTTTGTGCGTTATGCCTTCTTGTTCGTTGTCGGTGCTCTGATCTTGAAAACCACTTACGACGGGTTTTTGCGCTGAGGCGCAAATTGGGTGTAAGCAACACCCAGCAAAGCAATGGCCGCACCTGCCAATTTGAGGGTGGTGTATTGCTCACCTGTGATGGCCCACGCAAACAAACCTGCAACGGGCGGCATGAGGTACATGAGGGGTGCCGTTTTGGCTACGCCCCGCACCTGATTCACCCAACCCCAAACCAGCCAACCCCCAAAAGCGGAAATCAACACCGACCACCCCATGGCCGCCCAGCCTTGCACACCCAAACTGGCCCAAGGCGCTTCGAGCCCAGCGGGAATAGACAGCAACATGACTGGCAGTCCTCCCCAAAGCGTGGCATAGCCCATGGTCAATATGTTGCCGTGTTTTTCGAGCATGGGTTTGGCTTGCACGGTGTAATAAGAAAATAAAACAGCTGCAACAAAAAGCACCACATCACCCCCGCTAGCTCGCATGTCCCCTTTCATGATTTTTTCAGAAAGGAAAATCAGCACGCCCGCAAACGCCACCGACACTCCCAAGACTTGGTAACGCTGAAGTCGCTCGTGGCCTTTCCAACGCAAAATCAACAAGGTGAAAATGGGGCCACACGCCAAGATCACAGAACTTGAAAATGGCGTTGACAAATGGATGCCATAACAAACAATGCCCACATGCAAGCTGTGCCCAATAAAGCCCAGACTGGCCAACTCAATGAGGTCTTTGCGAGCGATAGGTGGAAAAAATTGACCCAAGGTGATGCGCATCATGATCAAGGCACAAGTGGGCATGATCAAGTAACGGGCGAATAAAAAACCACTGGGTGACAAAGTGTCGAGCAGATACTTTTGAACGCTGAAGTTGGCGCCCCAAATCAAGATCAACATGAACGCGGCCACCAGGGCCAAGGTGTTTTGCTGCTTGGCGTTCAAAGTGCGTCCAACACGGTGACTGGCACGCGGGCAGCCAAGGCACACATCAACTCATAGCCCACCGTGCCTGCCGCACTGGCCACTTCATCAATCGAGATGCCTGCAGATGGCAGGCTTGTTTTTGTAGGTAAACCCCATAGCGTGACTTCACTGCCGCGATCGGCATGAGGCAAGTCGGTGATGTCAATGGTGATCATGTCCATGCTCACGCGGCCCACTGTGCGCGATCGCACACCATCCACACAGACGGGCGTGCCGGTCGGTGCATGTCTTGGGTAACCATCCGCATAGCCACATGCCACAACCCCAATTCGCATAGGTCGATCGGCAACAAACGCAGAGCCATAACCGACTGTGTCACCCGGCTGCAAATGCTGTACGGCAATGACCGACGCATTCAAACTCATCACAGGTTTCAAATCCCATTGCGCTGCAGAATGCGCAGGGTAATCTGGAGAGCTGCCGTAAAGCGCAATGCCTGGGCGCACCCAATCAACGCGAACCTTGGCGTCTTTGGCGTGACGCAATACGGCCGCGCTGTTGCAAAGACTGCGTTCACCCGATAAATCGTGGGTGTATTCTTGAAACAGCGCCATGGCTGCCGAAATGCCTTTGTCACCATCTGCGTCACTGAAGTGCGACATCAGAGAGATTTCGTCGACTTGAGGCAATGCATTCAAGCGTGTCCAAGCCGCACGAAAGGCCTGCGGGGTAAACCCCAAACGATTCATACCCGTATTCATTTTAAGGAATACGCGATGCGCTTGATGTGTTTTGTGAATGGCCAACATGTCAATTTGCGCTTCGCAATGCACCACATGCCACAAGTTAAGACGTGAACACCACTCCAAATCGCGAGTTTCAAAAGCCCCTTCCAGCAACAGAATGGGGCCACGCCAACCCAATTGCCGAATACGTTCGGCGTCCGCCAAGTCAAGCAGGGCAAGGCCGTCCGCAGCTCGCAAGCCTTCCAAGACCCGTTCAATGCCATGGCCATACGCATTGGCTTTCACAACCGCCCACCCCAAAGCATCGGGTGCGCTTGATTTCATTTGCGCGAGATTGTGTCGCAAAGCTTGAAGGTCGATGGTGGCCTGAATCGGTCTTGGCATATCAGATCATTAAACTGAAATCAATCACAAGGGAAGAAGCCTAGATTGTGTCACCACATAGCGTGATATAACAGAAACTTACGCCAACACTAGCACAGCAGGTGTTGCTTTAATCAACTTACATCATTTCGAGTTCGGCTTTGGTGCCCTCTCGAATCACTGCATGATTTCATGAAGCGCGGTTTTTACACCATCATGTCGGCCCAGTTTTTCAGCTCGCTGGCCGACAACGCACTTTTTGTCGCCGCGGTTGAACTCATTCGCATCAGTGGTGGTGCCGAATGGCAACGTGCAGCTTTGGTGCCCATGTTCGCACTCTTTTACGTGGTACTCGCGCCCTTTGTGGGGGCCTTTGCCGACTCCAGGCCCAAAGGTGAGGTCATGTTCATCAGCAACGCCATCAAAGTGGTAGGTTGTTTGATGATGCTGTTTGGCACGCACCCGCTTCTGTCGTATGCCATTGTGGGTTTAGGCGCTGCGGCTTACTCACCGGCCAAATACGGCATCTTGACCGAATTATTGCCTTCCTCTCAATTGGTCAAAGCCAACGGATGGATTGAAGGCTTGACCATTGCCTCCATCATCTTGGGTGTTTTGATTGGCGGCCAATTGGTGGGCCCCAATGTGTCTGAGTACTTGTTGGGCTTTAATATGCCGTTTTTTGACACTGGTATCGATACAGGGCCTGAAGCTGCCATTTTGTTGTTAATTTCTTTGTATGCTTTGGCCGCTTGGTTCAACACCCGCATTCCCAACACCGATGTCGAATTGCGCCCAATGCCGAAAAACTTAATGGCCTTGTTGCCCGATTTCTGGGGCTGCAATTCACGTTTGTGGAATGACAAATTGGGACAAATCTCTTTGTCAACCACCACCTTGTTTTGGGGGGTGTCGGGCAACTTACGCTACATCGTCTTGGCGTGGAGTGCCGCCGCTTTGGGGTACTCCACCACGCAAGCCTCGAGCTTGGTGGGCGTTGTGGCCATTGGCACAGCAGTGGGTGCTGTGGTCGCCTCTATGCGCATGAAGCTGCACCAAGCCACCCTGGTGATGCCACTGGGCATTGGCATGGGCATCTTGGTCATGGGCATGAATTTCATTGACAACGTTTGGGTGGCGGCGCCCTTCCTCATTTTGCTGGGCGCATTGGGTGGCTTTTTGGTGGTGCCCATGAACGCCTTGCTGCAACACCGCGGCCACAATCTGATGGGCGCTGGGCGCTCCATTGCGGTTCAAAACTTCAATGAGCAGGCCTGTATTTTGTTGTTGGGCGGTTTATACACATTCTCGACTGGCATGGGGCTCTCTGCCTTCGGCGCCATTACCGCATTTGGGTTTGTGGTGGCCAGTTGCATGTGGCTCATCAAACGCTGGCACGAGCGCAATTTGCGCGAGCACAGTGAAGAGGTGAAGCATTTGATCGATGTAGCTAAAAACGACAATCTGCATGGTTGAGTGTTCAGCCTGTTGTTCATTTGACTCTGCTTTAAAAAGGCGCATCCCGTGAAAACAATCTACGATTTTGAAGCCACTCAAATGAACGGCCAAAGCTTGGCGCTGAGCCAACTTCGAGGCAAGGTCATGTTGATTGTGAACACCGCCAGCGCTTGCGGCTTCACACCTCAATTTGCAGGACTCGAAAAAGTGCATCAAGCCTACAAAGACCAAGGCCTGGCGGTGTTGGGCTTTCCCTGCAACCAATTTGGCAATCAGGATCCCGGCAGCAATCAAGCCATCGCGCAATATTGCCAAGTCAACTACGGCGTGAGTTTCACCATGCTGGAAAAAGTCAATGTGAATGGGCCCGATGCACACCCGCTTTACCAATGGCTGTGCGCCGAAGCACCCGGCCTACTGGGCAGCAAAGCCATTAAGTGGAACTTCACCAAGTTTTTGGTTGGGCGTGATGGCCGCGTGATCAAGCGCTACGCCTCCATGGACAAGCCAGAAAAAATAGCGCAAGACATTGAAGTGGCTCTGGCCGCGCACTGACTTCAGGTCACTGACTTTTTGTCAACACCTCATCCACCAGCTCCACCCAGTGCCTCACAGGCACATCGGCGCCACTTTGCAAATGCGCAATGCAGCCAATGTTGGCACTCAAAATAGCCTTGGGCTGTAACTTGTTGAGATGCCCCAGTTTGCGATCGCGCAAGGCATAGGCTGTGTCGGGTTGCAGCACAGAATAAGTACCCGCCGAGCCACAGCACAAATGTGACTCGTTGTCGGCCACGCGCAACTTGAATCCCAACTGACCCAGCTGGGTCTCTACCCCACCTTTGAGTTGTTGGCCGTGCTGCAGTGTGCATGGCGGGTGGTAGGCCAGCAAGCCAACTTGCGAAACATGCTCGGGCTTTAATTTCTTTTGCAGCTCAGGCAAACACATGGGCAACAACTCGCTCAAGTCGCGTGTAAGTTCTGAAATGCGCTTTGCCTTTTCTGCATATTGCACGTCATGTTGCAGCAAGTGGCCATAATCTTTCACGGTGGCACCACAGCCCGAAACATTCATCACAATGGCTTCGACCCCTTGTTCAACCCAAGGCCACCACGCTTCGATGTTGTGACGCATGTGATCCAAGCCACCCACTTGATCGTTCAAGTGAAACTTCACCGCACCACAACAGCCTGCTGCTGGCGGTACGACAACCTGAATGCCACAAGCATTGAGCACACGCGCCGTTGCTGTGTTGATATTGGGCATCATGGCGGGCTGCACGCAACCGGCCAACATCAAGACCTTGCGAGCATGCGTTTCTTGCGGCCACGCGCCTGCATTTTGCGGCGCTGGTACCTTGGCCTTCAACGCGGCGGGCATGAATCCTCGAACACTTTGTCCCAACTTCATGGCAGGTGCAAACAGCGCAGAAGTAAGACCTTCCTTGAGCACCCAACGCAGTGCGCGCTCCTTCAATGGCCTGGGCACTTTGGCATCAACCACCTTGCGGCCGAGGTCAACCAAATGACCATATTCAACACCGCTAGGGCAGGTGCTTTCGCAGTTGCGACACGTGAGACAGCGGTCAAGGTGCATTTGTGTTTTACGCGTTGGCTCTGCCCCCTCAAACACTTGCTTCATGAGATAGATGCGGCCCCGCGGCCCGTCCAATTCATCGCCCATCAATTGATAGGTGGGGCAAGTGGCTGTGCAAAATCCACAATGCACGCATTGACGCAAAATGGCCTCGGCTTCTTTGCCGATCAGGGTGTTTTGAAACTCAGGTGCGAGTTGGGTTTGCATGTTGAGCCTCAGAAATGCGCGTTGAGTCTACGCGGGCCAAAGATGCCCGCAGGGTCGAATTCGTGTTTCAACGCTTGTTGAATGCGTTGTTGTACTGGGTCAAGCGGTGTGAAGACGGGTGTGTTCAGGCGCATGGCCGCAGTGGCCTGCTGAGGCCGGCGAAATAGAGTAGCTTGCCCCCCCACGGCAGCAGCTGTGTGCCTGATATTGGATACTTCGCTGAGCGGCGCCCAAACCCAACGCTGCGCACCATGCCACTCTATGAAAGTTGAACTTGCCGTGATGGGCAAGTTGAGTACCGGCGCTGTTTGGGGTACCGACAAACGCCACAAAGCCAGGTCTTCAGAAGCGGCGTGTTCTGTGAAAAAGGGCAAATGTTGATCACGGGCCAAAGCCCAATCATGGGCTGCTACTTCGGCCGTTTGTTCCACCAATTCACTTTGCAACCTGGCCACATCTTGCGACATGCGCAGCTTGGCAGATTGCACGGCGGCGTGCGCACCGCGCAAACGCACAAACAAAATTTCGGGCGCGCCAGCTTGCGTGGTGTCTTTGACCCAGCAACTGGCATTCAAAGGCAAAGGTTGACCGCCCCATTGGTTCAACAAATTCAGAGCTTTGTCTTGCGGTAGCTGGCACATAAAAAAGGCCTCGGCAGGCGCCACAGGCAAGACCTTCAAAGAAACCTCTGTGATCAGGCCCAAGGTGCCCCAACTGCCAACCAACAAACGGCTCACGTCATAACCGGCCACATTCTTCATGACTTGGCCACCAAAGCTCAGGTGCTCGCCGCGGCCATTGATGAACCGAAGCCCCAACACAAAATCTCGAACCGACCCCACGCTGGCCCTTGCAGGGCCGCTCAAGCCAGAGGCCACCATGCCGCCCACCGTGGCTGGTTTGGCGGAAGATGCGCCATCAGTGGCAACTTGGAAATGAGGCGGCTCAAACGCCAAGCACTGCCCCTGTTCTGCCAGTGCGGCCTCCAACGCCTTCATGGGTGTGCCCGCAGCCACCGTGACCACCAGTTCACTGGGTTCATACTGGGAAATGCCTTGTAGCCCCCGCGTTTCCAACAATTCGCCCTCTAAAGATTCACCATAAAAATCATGGCTGCCAGAACCATGAATGCGAAATGTGGGACGGCGACCTTCAGGCTTTGCGGCGGCAGAGCGAATGGTTTCCATAAGCGTTGGCAGATCGAGGGCCTGATCTTGGCTTGGCTGGGTGCTTGAGCTTGAATTCATGTGGCAATGGTAAACGTCTGCGTCTTGTTTAGGGCATTTTCAAGCAGTTTTGCGCTTAAGAAATAGGTCAATTCAGTTTTTGAAAAAACTCACAGCTTGCCCTGGCGTCTCGACCCGCATGGCAAAAACGCAGCCTGAGTTGGGCAAGGCCTGCAGCTCCTGTGCACTGCGGCCATGAGACGACGTGGTGATGAACAAAGTGCGCAGGTCTGGGCCGCCAAAGCAGGGCATTGTGGGGCACTGTACAGGCGTCTCGATCCAAGCCAAGCAGCGGCCATCCGGCGCAAACTTGGCCAAGCGATGCCCCTCGTACATGGCCGAATAGTAATTGCCTTGTGCATCGACTGCGGCGCCATCGGGCCGACCTGAGTAGGCTTGCGCGCTGGCAGTCCCGTAAGCCCAGTCTTTGGGTTTCAGGGGGAGCTGGGCAAACACTCGCTCTCGGCTCATAGCCTGCGTGTCGGGGTCATAGTCCCAAGCTCTGATGCAATGCGCCCCTGTGTCTGACCAATAGATTGTTTTGCCGTCAGGGGACCACGCCAAACCATTGGCCACCGTGGCGTCTTTGGCTTTGGCAAGCACTTGGCCATTGGCTTGCAGCGCATACAAAACAGCTGCGGCTTGATCGCGCGGTTCGTACATGGAGCCCACCCAAAAATGACCCGCAGGATCGCACTTGCCATCATTGAATCGAAAGCGTGCCGTATCGTAAGGTGCGGCAGCCAACAACTGCAGGGCACCTCCCCATGTGGAAGCACGGTAAACACCACTTCGCAAAGCAATCACAAAGCCCCCGTGAACCGCTGGCGCAAAACAACCCGGCTCTTCATCAAGCATCCAATTTTCAACAACTTGCATAGACAAATCGGCAGACACGCTCATTCGGCGCAAGCGCTGACCAGGGATGTCAAGCCAATACAAGCTATTTTCTGTAGGGTGCCAAAAGGGGGACTCTCCCAAACCATCGGCCTCGGTTGTCATGCGGTGCCATTGCGGCTTGATGATGGGCGTTGTCATGTTTCTCTTCGTGAAGGCGATCGTCATCTGAACTTTGAATTGTGAATTAAGAACGCCATGCAAATGGTTTAAACCTGTTCGAAGACGAAAAAAAGCCCGCCGAAGCGGGCTGTGAACTTGGAGACTAACTTCTCGGAAATTAGGATGGCTTAGCTGTGATAAGCAGTTTCGCCGTGTGAGCTGATGTCCAGGCCTTCGCGTTCGGCTTCTTCACTGACACGCAGACCCACTGTCAAATCGACCAGTTTGAAAGCAATCAGAGACACTACGCCAGACCACACAATGGTGAGCAACACGGCTTTGGCTTGTGTCCACACTTGTGCAGCGATGGAGTAATCGGCAGCAGTCACCATGGTCACAGTAACCCAATCAGCCACGAAACCAGGGCCGCCCAATGCGGGTGAGTTGAACACACCGGTCAGCAAGGCACCGACGATACCGCCAACACCGTGCACGCCAAAGACGTCCAAGGAATCATCAGCGCCCAGCATTTTCTTGAGGCCATTGACGCCCCACAAACATGCAAAGCCTGCCACGATACCAATCACCAAGGCGCCGCCAATACCGACGTTGCCAGCAGCTGGCGTGATGGCCACCAAACCAGCCACAGCACCGGAGGCTGCACCCAGCATAGAAGCTTTGCCGCGCATGAGCGCTTCACCCACACACCAGGCCAACACTGCGGCAGCTGTTGCCAACAAGGTGTTGACGAAAGCGAGCGCTGCAAAACCATTGGCTTCCAGGGCAGAGCCTGCATTGAAGCCGAACCAGCCCACCCACAACAATGCGGCACCGACCATGGTCAATGTCAAAGAGTGAGGCGCCATGGCTTCGCGGCCATAACCAATGCGTTTGCCGATCATGAAGGCACCAACCAAACCCGCGACAGCGGCGTTGATGTGCACAACGGTACCGCCAGCAAAGTCAAGCGCGCCCCACTGCCAGATCAAACCAGCTTTGCCAGTCATCTCGTCAACCACTTCTTTGCTTGCGTAAGCGTCAGGACCCATCCAGAACCACACCATGTGCGCAATGGGCAAGTAGCTGAAGGTAAACCACAAAGTCATGAAGAGCAACACGGCAGAGAACTTGATGCGCTCTGCAAAGGCGCCCACGATCAACGCGCAAGTGATGCCCGCAAAAGTCGCTTGGAATCCAGCAAAAGTGATTTCAGGAATCACCACACCCTTGCTGAAAGTTGCGGCGTTTGCAAAAGTACCCGCTGCGTTGTCCCAGATGCCTTTCATGAACAAGCGGTCTAGGCCACCAATATAGGCGCTGCCTTCCGTGAAGGCCAAGCTGTAGCCGTAGATGAACCACAACACGGTGATCAAGGAGAAGGTGACCATGACCTGCATCAGTACCGACAGCATGTTTTTGCTGCGAACCAAGCCGCCATAGAACAGTGCCAAGCCTGGCACCACCATCATGATGACGAGGATGGTGGAGACCATCATCCAAGCCGTATCGCCTTTGTTGGGAACCAGCACAGGCGCAGCTTCAGCGGCAGCAGGTGCTGTTGTGGGTGCTGTCGCGGGCGCTGTGGCCGGCGCAGCAGCTTCCGCTTTGGCTTCCACTTTGGCTTCGGCCGCAGGTGCTGTTTGAGCAATCGCAGCACCGCCGAAACACAAGGACAGTCCCAATGCGAGGGCAGCAAATAGTTGTTTCATTTTGTTCTCTCTTTCAGGGACATCAAAGGGCTTCGGCCCCAGTTTCACCAGTGCGGATGCGAATGACTTGTTCCAAGTCGTACACAAACACTTTGCCGTCGCCAATCTTGCCGGTGCGCGCACCTGATTCGATGGCTTCGATGACACGTTCAACTTGATCGGATGAAACTGCGGCTTCAATCTTCACCTTGGGCAAGAAATCAACCACGTATTCAGCACCCCGATACAACTCAGTGTGGCCTTTTTGACGACCAAAGCCTTTGACCTCAGTCACGGTAATACCTTGTACGCCAATGGCAGACAATGCTTCACGCACTTCGTCCAGCTTGAACGGTTTAATGATGGCGGTCACCAGTTTCATGATGGCTCCTTGTGATGGGGGTAATTTAGAAAGCGTATTTGAGGCCCACAACCACACCGGCTTTGCCGAGTTGCTTGGTGCCATACACATAAGAGCCTTTTTCAGCATCGGTGCCAATCACGGCAGCAGAGGCTGTTAGGCCATTGCCCAAATCTTTGCCCAATGTCAGTGCATAGTCTGTGTAGGAATACTTGCCGTTGTCAGCACCCTTGACGGTTTGACGACCCAAGTGAGGTGCCAATGTGTAGCCGCCGCCCAAATCAAATGTGGCGGTTAAATCCAAATATGTGCTGCCTTTGCTGTTTGCAAAACCAAACAGATTGCCTGTGCTTTGTGAATACTTTGCAGTCAAAGGGCCTATAGTGACAGCACCATACAACTCGTTGGTGTTGGCACTTGGGGTCAGCTTGTTGCCAGAGTACTCGTAGCGCAAGAAGCCCACGTCATAGCCAATATCGCCGACTGTGAATTTGTAGCCGCCATAAATGTCAACTTCCATGTTGGAGTCGCCACCAGCGTCCTTGATCCATTTGATGCTGGAGCCCCAAACGCCCAAGTACAAGCCGCTCTTGTCGGCATAGTCAGCACCGCCCTGCAATGCGGGATCGAATCGGCTTTGTGAAATACCACGGTAGCGGTATTCATTCACAGCACCGACATTGAAAGACAAGCTTGATTCTGGTGCTGCAGGCGCTGTTTGAGCCATTGCGCTGCCAGCGCTTGCCAAAGCCATGGCCAACATGAGGGGGGAAACGATTTTTTTCATAGGAAGCTCCTGTAAGTAAAAATATGACCTTGGGTACTTAGCATTTAGCATGCCAATGCTGCACTGCATCAGTGCAAGTCAATGTCACCCCTCTGAAACAGGCTGTTTTCATGACATCGGTGTTCCAATGAGTTTTGCACCCCCCTAGGTTTGACCCTTCAAAACCAAAGACTTTGGTGCACTCAATTGGTGCAAGGAATCAATATGCGTCTGTCTTTGGTGCAAAGTCGAGCTTTGCTTGGTCTTCAATCACCCCCCGTCACCGTTGAGGTGCACTTGGCCAATGGCTTACCCAGCTTCACTTTGGTGGGCTTGGCGGATGTTGAGGTCAAAGAAGCCCGTGAACGTGTCCGCTCTGCGCTGCAAAACTCTGGTTTTGACTTCCCAAACAACCAGCGCATCACGGTGAACTTGGCGCCAGCCGATCTGCCCAAAGACTCAGGGCGTTTTGACCTGCCTATTGCATTGGGCATCTTGGCCGCCAGCGGGCAAATAAATGACCATGATTTCAAGCACTTTGAGTTTGCCGGCGAGTTGTCTTTGTCTGGCGCTTTGCGGCCCGTCAAAGGCGGACTGATCATGGGCCTGGCCATGCACCAACAACCCAAAGGCCGAGGCCTGGTGCTTCCGCCAGGCAGCGCCGAAGAGGCATCCCTGGTGCCCGATGTCATTGTTTACCGAGCCAAAAACTTAAAGGCCGTTGCCAATCGGTTTGCCCCATTGGACTCAAAGCAAGAAATTACTGACACTCAAGACGAACAAGGCTGGGCAAAGCTGGCGCCCAGCAACCTGCCCACACAAACCATGGCGCAGGCCCTCGATTTGGCCGATGTGAAAGGACAGGCAGGGGCCAAACGTGCACTTGAAATCGCTGCGGCCGGTGGTCACAGCTTGTTGATGGTGGGGCCTCCAGGGTCGGGCAAGTCCATGCTTGCCCATCGATTCTCGGGTTTGCTTTCGCCGCTCAATGTAAGCGAAGCATTGGAAGCGGCTGCCATTGCCAGCCTCGCGGGTAGGTTTGATCTTTCACAATGGGCAAGGCGGCCCACGCGCCATCCGCATCATTCAGCCAGTGCGGTGGCATTGGTGGGCGGGGGCTCGCCACCCCGGCCGGGCGAAATTTCTTTGGCACATCACGGTGTGTTGTTTTTAGATGAACTGCCGGAGTTTCCAAGGTCTGCCCTAGAAGCACTGCGCGAGCCTCTTGAATCGGGCAGCGTCACCATATCGCGCGCCGCCATGCGGGCGGAGTTCCCTGCCCGGTTCCAGTTGATTGCGGCCATGAATCCTTGTCCATGTGGTTATGCGGGCCAGGTTCGGTCGGGTCAACACAAGGGGCCTTTGTGCCGATGCACGCCCGATCAAGTTCAAAGGTACATGCGAAAAATCAGCGGCCCCTTATTGGACAGAATTGACTTGCACATTGAAGTTCCAAGCCAAGATGCCACACTTTTGATCCATGCGCCAACAGCAGACAGCACGGCCATCGTCAGGAGCAGGTGCATACAAGCCAAGCGCGTGGCCCAGCAAAGACAAGGATGCGCCAATCAATTGCTCGGCGGCGCGCTGCTAGACCAGCATTGCGCATTGTCTTCAGAAGCGTCGTCATACCTTCACCAAGTGGCTGCACATTTTGGATGGAGCGGTCGAGGCACGCACCGTGTCTTGAAGGTCGCCAGAACCATTGCCGATCTGTCTAGCATGGCTGAAATTGAAACATCCCATTTGGCGGAAGCGGTGCAGTACCGCAGGCACTTGGCAGAACCACCGACCTGATATAAGGACGCATTCAAAGATCCCTGAAAGCGTCAAGGCCCGCAAACCAGTTTCACGTCCAGTTTTGCGGTCATTTGATAACCTGCCCGCAACTCAAAGCCATTGTTTTGCAGTAGCCGAACTTGGATGTCCAGCGAAGGATTGTTTTCATATTGAATGCCCAAAGCAGACAAGGACACGCTGATTGGGACGCCTGCCTGCGCAAACACTTGGCGTGCCAAAGTCAGTCCCGAGCCCACTTGTTTCACCGTGACATCACCGCCCAAAACCTCTGCGGTGGCAGCACCATCCAAGGTCACGTTGCCCGTGGTGATAGAGGCACTCTCCCAGCGAGTCCCTTTTGCTTGTGGGCAAACTTTGGGTACGGGGTCTGCAACACGCCACGTGGCAGAAACACCACCAGGTGCAAAACAGCGCAGGTCTTCCGTCAGCTGACCTGTACTCGCATTGACTCTGAAGATGCCCAACTTTTTAGAGTCGTTGTAGGTCAGCAAACACATGTCGCCGGTGCTGGTGTTCAAGTGAAAGGCTGAGCCGTAAGGACTGACCATCGTTCCTGTGAATTTGGGGGTGCTGCCACAAGACTGGCCCCCCTGTGCCATGTCAATGCACTCGATGTTGTTGCCGCCCAAGGAGGTCACCATGTACTTACCCGTGCCAGGCATGTGCGTCACCATGCCGTACATGGGCGAAGACATGTTGCCTACGGTCACATTGACGGGACGGGCTTGGCCTGCAAAGTCAACACACGCTGTCTGCGACATGGCCTCAATGGAAAATGCACAAAATCCTTGAAGGGTTTTGCCATCAAACCAGCCCATGGGTTGCGATGTGAGTCCAGAAGCCTGACCGTCGACCCTTGCACAAACAGACTGCGTAGCCAAGTCGAAACAAATGGCAGAGACTTTGGCGTTGGCTGATCGGTTAAATCCGATGGCCATCTTTCCCTCCCCCAAGTCTTGCAAGCGCACATTGTTGCTGCCTGGTTGATAGTCTGTCGCAAGTGTTTTGGGATAGCCTGGGCAATTGACATTGCTCACGCTGGCGCATGTGACCAATAACAAGCCATTCGATGTTCCCATCGCACCATAAATTGCGCCATTGCTGATCACCAAACCATCGGCTGACAGTGATGAGCCTGCGTTGGCCAAGGTGCCAGAGACTGGCGTCACTTCTTGGCAGAGTGTGGGTTGCTCATTCAGGCTGGGCTTGAAGTTGCCATTGATGCAGCTGTAAGTGAACGCACCGGCAGAGGTAGAGGTGGGCACGTAAAAACGCTTGGTCGTGAGATCTTGGACATAACCAAAGCCATTGGATGTGTTGACGTTTGCCCCCAATGTAATGGGTGTAATTTTTTGCGCTGTATACAGATCCAAAGAGCCAATGTTCAAACCGGTGTTGTGGTGTGCCACCACCATGACGGCAGGATGGCCATCGCCATTCACAAAGGGCTGTGGCGCAAAACCATCGCCGTTGCCAATTTCACTGGGAGGTTGTGTGAAGGTGGTTCCAAGATTTTTCTGCCCGCCCCCCACATCGGTCACAGTGGCAGACACGGGTGCAGCTGGCGGACTTTCGAGGGCGGGTGGAACATCAGGCCCAACACATGCCGCAAGAAAGCTGATGCTTGCAAGTGCAATGAATGTCAGCGTTCTCATGGCGGGTTTATCCGTTCTTATTGATTGATGATGCTACCCACTAGCTTGCGGTCGACCATGAAGTTGGTGGCACTCAGCACCAAACCATCTACGGCGCGAACCAACTTGACTGTGACATAAACGCCAGCGCTGCCAGCATCGGCATAGGTCCCCACGATCACAGCTTCCGCATTGTGAAGCTGGCTAATTTCTTTGATCTCACGCGATAAAAGCATCTCACCGCCTTTTTCAGTGATGAAAAGGCTGGAGCGCAACTTCACTTCCATGACAGCGATACCCTGCTGCACCAAGCGACTGGCTAATTGTTCAGCCATCATCTTGCCAAAAATACTCGATCGAGATACTTGGTTCACATCGACCCATGAGGCCACCAATACCCGCTTGTCTTTTTTGAGCAGCTCTTGCTTGGCCGCAGGGGTGAGCAAACGGTCGGCGGCCGCATAACTGCTGGAGATTAAGGGGTTCAGCTCCTCGGTACCCGAAATCACGTCTGGCTTGTTGGCACAACCTGAAGTGAACAGCAGTGACAGTGCGAGGCCAAGCCAAACTTTTTTCATTTTGAATCTCCTGTTCCCTTGACTGGAAAATCACGGCTTGTCGGCGCGGCCACTGGCGGGTTCTGATACATGTATTGATCTTCTGACAGCAAATAATAAATTTGAGTGGTGGAGGCTAAAAACTGGCTGTCCTTTTGAACACTCACAGCCAACACCATTTCCAAATCTGGCGGTGGCCTGAGGTGCGTCATGGCCATGTCTGCAGAAATAGCTGCCAGCGCGCCACCGGCATTGGTCAAAATAGTCGACTCATGCGCAATGATGTCGCGCAGCACCAGCAAGCCGCCGCCCAGCAGCGTCAGGGTGCCCGTTCGGTAAGTTGCAACATGCGAGACCTTGTTGAGTTTGACCTTCAAAAGGGCTGCATCCTTGCTTTGGGTGCTGACCTTAAGTCCCTGCGCAAGCAAGCCATCTCTCAACATGGGAAAGAAGCTTCTCTCAAACGGCGTAGGTTCTTGGGGCTCTTCTAGAAAAATAGGTATGGCCACTTGCCCTTGTGCAGACAAGGTTTGTTTCATCTGTGCCGCAACATCTTCGGCAATCAGTTTCCAATGTGCCGCTGATTTGAGTTTGTATTGTGAGGCTGCCGGAAAGCTAAGGGGCACCGACACGCCATCGGTACTCACGCATGCCGTCATAGAAGCGGCCGAACAAATCACCAAAGTTCCAACAGCGCTGAGCTTGAGATATTTCATATTCAACCTGTAGTCGATGACTAGAATATTAAAGGATTTATAAGTAAATTTGCCAAATTTGCCGTATTTAAGTCTTAGGATCGCACAACCCGCGTCCATTTATATCCGCCTTGGTCAATCACGCTCATGAAATACATCTGTGTTGCGCTGTTGGTACTGATCTTGTCCGCGTGCAAGGGTGGTGACAACGACCCTCAACTCACAGGCCAATTTGTGGGCGAACCCATTGTGGGCTTGTCCTATGCCTGTGGCAATGGCCCGAATGCCACATCAGGCATCACCAACGATCAAGGGGAGTTTCTTTACCGGGCCAGCCAAGCGTGTGTATTCAGTGTGGGCAATGTTTCACTGGGCGCGCCCACAGCCATTCCATGTAACGGAAAAATTGTCACGCAAGACATTGCGCGTGTTGTCCGATCGGCTACGGCAGCGCCATCCGTTTTAAACATCGCGCAGTTTCTGCAAAGCCTGGACAATGGGTCATTGGCTGGCAAACTTTTCATTGCCTCTGCACACAGAGCATCATTGGCCAACGCACCAACCATGGTTCTGACAACAGGCTATGGCACCGTTTCCCAAAATGAATTGCTCAACAGTTTGACTTTGGCGGGCAAAGCCATGGTCTCGCCTGCACAGGCCCGAAGTGTCTTAGATCGTCAAATTGCATCTGGCGCAGTTGATTTGAGTTGCGGCGCAATCAAACCGGGGTCACCCGCAGTGCTCAACAGCATTGAGGTCCGTTCTTCAGCCAACAACTATCCCGCCGGATTGACCGTGCAAATGAGCGCCGTCGGTTATTACAGTGATGGCAGCGAAAAAGATTTAAGCGCTGTGGTCAGTTGGTCTTCAGCCGACACCTCTTTGCTCATGGTCGACTCATCGGGACTGGCGCTTGGCAGAAAAAAAGGCGCCGCCAGCGTGACCGCCTCGTTCACACCGCAAGGCGGTGCAACGGCCGTCAAAGGCTCATTGCTGGTCAGCATCACTGATCCCATTCTTCAAAAAATCAACATCAGTAACACGGCCAGTCCGGCCGCCGGTTATACAGATGCACTCAAAGCCACCGGACTCTTCAGTGATGGCTCGACAACCGATTTAACTCAGCGCGTGACTTGGGCCTCATCCAACACAAGCATCTTCAGCATCGATGCCAATGGGCTTGTCACTGGTTTGCTGCAGGGCGTTGCCAACGCCACAGCCACTTATTTACCGCCAGGGGCCAACGTGGCTGTTGTGGGCGTTTTCAGTGAAACCATTTTGGCGCCAACGCCTGTCAACATTGTCATCTCTTACGTCACGGCTGGGATTCAAAGTATTTTCAAAAATGCAACGACGTTTGTGCAAGCCATTTTGAATCTGTCAAACAAGACCACGCAGCTCGCTTCCTCTGTTGTCAGTTGGGTTGTCAACACGGTCAGCAACAACGGCGCAGCTTCCATTTCTGTAGATCGCAATGCCAACACCGCCAGCCTAACGGGAACGACACCGGGCGTGATCTCTGTTGTCGCTTCCTATTTAGGGCTTACCAGCAACACGCTACAACTCACCGTTCAAGAGCTGCCGCCCACAGGTCCCAATCTAGATCTGACATTGAACGTCTTGGGGGTTGCGCCTTCCATGGTTTCGAGCAATGTGTCTGCAACAGACCCTCAAGGTCTGCCCATCACCTACAGCATTGTGCAAAACGGTGCGGCTGGGACTGCTGCTATCCACCCAAGCTCTGGCGCTTTAACCTACACCGTTTCAGCCCACACGGATCAATCCAGGGATGTGGTGTTGGTGGGTGTGTCCAATGGCAAGCAAAGTTCCAATGTCACTGTCACCATCACGCTCAAAACAGACCCCTTGATTCCCAATCAGTGGCACTTGCAAAACGTGGGGTTTTCTGCATTTGCTTCCACACTGCCCGTTACGGGCAACGACATGAATGTTGCAGGCGCATGGCGTGATGGCTTCACGGGCAAAGGTATCAAGGTGGCTGTGGTGGACAGTGGTTTGCAAATTGGCCACGAAGATTTGGCCGCCAATGTCGACGTTGCCAAATCATTCAACTTTCTCAATGGCAGCAATGACCCATCGCCCGCAAGCGCTGGCTCTGACCATGGCACTGCCGTTGCAGGCATCATTGGTTCTGTGGCATTCAATGGCAAGGGCGGCCGAGGCGTTGCGTATGAGGCCACCCTCAGAGGCTACAACTTGCTGGCCAACGGCGCATCGTCTTTGACCAATTTTGGCAATGCATTGGGACTGGCGCCTTATTCATCGGATGTCGATATATTCAATGAAAGTTTTGGCTCATCTTCAACCCAACTTCCACCGCAAGTTAACAGCTACAACGCCATCAATGCCAATGCACTGACATTGCGCGGCGGCAAAGGCGCCATTTTGGTTCAGTCAGCCGGAAATAGTTTTTCGAGCTTTGGCAATGTTGCCTCGGTGTGCACTCAGGCCAAGGCTTTTGGTGTGAGTTGCGGCAGCACAGCAAGCGATACTCGAAGAGACGGCACCTTGCCCATTGTTGTTGGCGCTATAGCGGCTGACGGCACCAAGTCGAGTTACAGCAACGCCGGCTCGTCCCTGTGGGTTGCGGCGCCAGGTGGTGAGTTTGGCAGAAACACCACCTATGTGCCAGGTCAAAGCGGCTCCTCCATTGAGCCGGCCATCATCACGGCCAGCCGCAGCGGTTGCAACAACTATTCAAATCGAGTCAATGCGCTTGACTCATTGGGTTCAAACCCTTTGGCTGCTCAGTGCCAATATACCGCTACCATGAATGGCACCAGTTCTGCTGCACCAAATCTATCAGGGGTGATTGCTTTGATGCTTCAAGCCAACCCCAACTTGGGGTACCGTGATGTCAAATACATCCTTGCCAAAACTGCCAAGAAAACTGACCCGACTCGCACCGGCGTCACGACAACGAGCCTCATCAATGGCACCTCGGTCACACTGGATCAAGGCTGGGTACGAAACGCCGCCGGGTATTGGTTCTCTAATTGGTATGGCTTTGGTGCCGTTGACGCCACAGCAGCCGTCAGCGCCGCAAAAAATTACACCAACTATTTGCCAAGCATGCAAACAGTGAGCAGCAACAGCAATTTTGCAAGCAATGAAAATGTGCCTCAATATAGTACGGTAGGTTCTACATTGTCTTTCAACATGAACCCCGCCTTCACCAAGGTAGAGCATGCCATGGCCATCCTCAACATGAGCGACAGCCCGGGCTTGGCTTGCAATCAGATTGAGTTGATTTCCCCCAGCGGGACAAAGTCCATCCTGATGCACGCATTGAATGGGTATTCCAACAACGGCGTACCTCAGCAGTCGATCACCAACTCGCGTATCCTGAGCAATGCCTTTTACGGCGAGCCTGCCGCTGGAACTTGGCGTTTGAAGTTTTATGACTTTTGTCCAACGACGATTGGTTCGCGCACCAGCTTCTTGCCAACCGATATTCAATCGCTGGTCTTAACCGGAAATTGAGAGTCCACATGAAAACCCTTTTACTTTTGGTCACTTTATTTCTGACTGCTCCTTTGACCATCGCGCAAATAGTTTTGCCCAATGCCCCCGCATCCTTGCGGCCTGTGATCAATCCAGAAATGGTGATTCAATTCAACGGGCAACGAATGGAATTGTTGGCCGCTCAACGCGGCATTCGCAATGCATCGGGCGTCTTCAGCATCATCCCTGCCGACTCCTCCGACGCCATCACGCGAGACAAACTGGCGGTGGCTTATAGCTATGCGCTGCGAGGGCCTGTCTTTTTAACGGGAGAGGTGAGCGTCAAGCTTCGGCCAGGCTTTCAAGCCAGTGCCATCAGTGGCGCTGCGATCAACATGCGCCTGATGGTGCCGCCCGATGTTTATATTTTGACGGTGAGCACGCCCGTTGCCGTTGTCAATTTGGTCAAGCAACTTCAGCTCAATCCTGCTGTAGATTGGGTTGAGCCCTTTGCAATTCAAGGCAACACCAACTGATATTCATGCGAGATCTCAGTCACTACTGGCGCCCTTCACAGTTTTCTCCCTCAGCGCCCTCTTTGGGCCCATTTGCCGTATGGCTGTCGTGGGCTCAACTCATCACATGGGGAAGCGTTTTCTACACGTTCTCTTTGTTAATGGGGCCCATCGAGCGCGAATTAGGATTGAGCCGTGCCGAAGTGTCATTGGGTTTTAGCTTGGCCCTTTTGGCCGATGGTTTGATGGCTTACCCCATCGGCCGCTGGATCGATCAAGGTCATGAGCGCAGGGTCATGGCTTGGGGTTCTGTGTGGGTAGGTGCCTGCTTGTTGGCACACAGCTTCATCAATTCCTTGGCGGGCTTTTATGGGGTTTGGATTGGCCTTGGTTTGGGCATGTCAGCCACACTTTATGCACCGGTGTTTGCCGTAGTCACCCGCCGCTTTCCAAACGATTTTCGGCGCGCCATCATCATCATGACCTTCTTGGGCGGGCTTGCAAGCACTGTGTTCATCCCCTTGTCTTCTTGGCTCATTCAAGTATGGGGTTGGCGTCATGCCTTGTGGGTCTTGGCCTTGCTTCAATGGCTTCTATGTTGGCCACTGCATGCTTGGCTTCTACGAGGTGCCAAGAAAAAAAGTGACGTTGCGCTAGCGGCTAGGCCATCTGAGGAGGGTGCTTTGATCTCTGCCGCGCTGGCCTCAGACTCCATCAAGCTTCACTTCAAACGCGCCCCCTTTTGGCTCTTGGCTGGCTTCATGCTCATGACCGCCATTGTGAGTTCGGCCCTGCCTGCGCACATGGTGAGCTTGTTAGAGGAGGCGCATCTTTCACCTGCATGGGTGATTGCCATTCCAGCTTCCATTGGCGCCATTCAAGTGCTGGGCAGATTCTTGCTTTTTGTATTCGAAAAGCATTTGGATGTTCATGCTGCCAACAAATGGATTCCATGCCTGGTGCCCTTGGGTTTGGTTTTTTTAGTGGCGGGTGGTTTGGCGCCTTGGGCTGCTTTGTTGTTTGTCACTTTCTATGGCCTGGGCAATGGCTTGAACACCATCGTCAAAGGCACGGCCATGGCGCAGTATGTAAGCCGAGAGCATGTGGGGCAACTCAACGGTGTGTTGGGCCTGCCCTTGGCCATCGGGCGCGCAGCCGCGCCATGGGCCTTGGGGCTGATGTGGACGCCCGAGGTGGGCTATACACATGGCTTGCGCTGGCTTTTGCTGGCTGGCGTTTTGGGTGTCGCGTGTTTGTGGCTGGCGCAAATCAGCGCTCACAAAAGCACACCTTAAGGCCCTCACAAATTGGGCGCCAACAATCTCTGAATGTCTGACACTTTCAGGTTCTGACGCTTGGCCAAATCTTGCACTTGGTCCTCACTCACTTTGCCCACGTTGAAGTATTGGCTCTCGGGATGGCTGAGGTAAAAGCCTGACACGCTGGCAGCCGGTGTCATGGCCAAACTTTCTGTCAAGCCCATGCCAATCTCTTCGCATTGCAAGAG
>JACCDG010516105.1_pt1 | contig 32721 bp, 35 predicted proteins | sample 7442471 | NCBI WGS metagenome assembly JACCDG01 (sample SAMN15323444, study PRJNA562643) | freshwater metagenome | isolation source: river surface water | place: USA:Blue River Watershed | collected 2017-08-17 | reverse complement strand
CAGAAGGTCGATTCTTAGACTTTTTTTGGATTTTTTCGGCGAATTTATAGGCGAAATCTAGGGCCTTTTTCATGCCCTTTCTTACTTGCCTTCTCTTGATTTGAACCGGGGTATCCCCAATTCTTTTGTCCATTGTGTCCATAAGGATTGGGATTTCTTCCTCTAAGTCCAGACCCTTATCTATGGAAATGGCCTTTTTTGGTGCTTTGGCAAAGAAGATGGTTGGTACTCCTGAAGCCTTTAATGTGGCAACCCCGACATTACCTTCCACACTTAGACCAATTCCCACTCCGATTGATTTAAGGGTTAGCCCACGCTTTTCCATATCTCCATCTTTTACTTGCTCTTCATAGGCCACTGCCACTTCTTGGGAGAGTTTTTCTAAAAGTGACTTGGTTTGAGTCGCGATCTTTTTTTCAGTCTCATTTAAGTCTGAAGTAGCTATTACATCCTCAACGCTTTTTAATTGGGATTTAGGCATTATTCTTATAAATTCGATTCGGATTTTAATTGGAACAGCTACTTTCACCAGTACTATTGGCACGGGGGTTACTATTTTTCCCGATGCTTCGATATCTAATTCCAATCTAATTTTATTGGGGAAAAAAAGGTATTTAGAGTTAGAAGCGGATAATCCTTTAACATGGGCCAAAAAATTTCCTGAAACCTCTCTGAGGTTTTTTCTTAGCAATTTCTCATCGCGCACCTTTTTGGATTTAGTTAAGGATTTAATCAAGGGTTCTAAATCCTTCTCTAAATCATTTTTTGTAGTGCTTTCGGTTACACGGATGGAGTTTGCTATGAAGGATTCCTCCTCTTCTAAATTTTTTGGTTTAGGAAGTATTCGTTCCCAATTAACCATCAAAACTTTAGTCCCCCCAAAGGTTAAAATCCCTAGCTGCCCAGAAAATCCAAGCCCTAATGAGGTTTGCATTCCAGTGAAACGGAATTTTTTTTCCCCATCCTTATTTTCACTATCCTGGGCGGATTCTAAGGAATCCAGGGTTACTTCGGTTAAATTGCCGATAAATCCATTTAGGGAATCTAAATTGGCCGAATCAGCAGATTTTTCTATCGTCTCATCGCCCATCCAATATGGATCCAAAAAATTGTCCTTACATAAGGCGATGTTTGAAATAAAAAAGAGTAGAATAAATATTTTTTTCATCTTAATTTCCTTTATTTGGTAAATGCTAAATAGAAGAATGGATTAATGGTGGCCTTAACAAGGTCGCCAATACCAACGGCCATTCTCACTTCCGCCCCAAAATTAAATGCATAAAACTCTAGTTTTTCCCCATCCGGGGGAAGGTTGGAAAGTCCCTCTGAAACCTCACTATTGATTCGGTTTATGACTTCGGTCGATTTTTCCTTCCATAAATTCTTTTTTACGGGAATTTCAATTTCCTTTCCTGCCTCATCTATACCGATAAAGTTAATATTTTCATCGGCATCCGGGACTCCATATGCCCGAAGCGATAAAAGAAACAATGACAGAATGAACATTTTTTTCATCTTGGTACTCCCTTAAAAAAGTCAATTTTCTCAAGGGAGGCTACTATTTAAAAACATACAGGGTTACTTAAGAGATCAGGAAAAAAATTGATATTGATCATCTGTTTTTGAACTAGATCCGTTCTAGGGCATAAACCTTTTTTAAACCATTTTTTCTCAGCCAATTGGCCGCTGTAGCGGATCTTTGCCCCTTATTGCAAAAGAGCACATAGTTTTTATCCTTCAACCAGAATTCTGGGGATATTTCACCAGAGATAATTTCCAAATGAGGGATATTAATTGAGTCGATAGGTGGTGGACTTTCTTCTCTTTCCTCATTGGATCTCACATCAATTACAATAAAATCCTTTAAAGTTTTTAGTTGATTCAATCCTAAGTAAAAACCACTGTCTAGGGTCTGATCCTTTTGACCACATAAGCACGTGGGATTTTTTTGCAACGTAACCGACCGGGTACGGGAAGAATGAAAATCAAAAAATAAAACCTTGTTTTCGCTGTTAATATTAAGAATTTTTTTTAATGCCTCCGCAGCTTGCCAGGAGCCCACAATACCTACAAATGGTCCTAGAATTCCTTCCAAATTGCAGTTTCCTATTTCCGCATTTAGAGCATTGGGATAAAGACAACGCAGGCAAGGACCCTCTTTTTCTATGGTCATTAGATAACCTTCAAACCCGGTGGCCGAGGCACAAATTAGAATTTTATTTAATTTTAAGCAGGTATCATTAAGTAGGTATTTGGTTTGAAAATTATCGGTACAATCTAAAATTATATCGTAATTCGCTAGGATTTGTTTGGCATTGCTTGAGTTTATGGAATCAAAATAACACTTTATTTCCATATCTGGATTTAGGGATTTTAAAGCCGCATGGCCGGCCTCCACCTTTCTTTTTCCTATATCTGAAAAGGAAAATAAAATTTGACGATGAAGATTTGTCTCCTCTACCAAATCCGAATCAACGATCCCTAGATGACCGATTCCAGCTGCGGCCAAATATTGGGCCGCAGGACATCCCAGTCCGCCCATCCCGACAATCAATACTCTTGATTGATTGATTGCTTGTTGACCATTGATACCAACCTCTGGAATGCAAATTTGGCGGGAATAGCGTTTATTCATGGTCTTTTGCTCCTTTGCTTGGAATTAAATAAGTCCACTTCCAATTTAAAACATACTGGATTTCCAGCTTGTTCATCAAGAACCTCTGCCACGATGCCATTTTCCGGATTGATCAGGCGCTCTCTCATTGATTGGTCGATACAAAAGGTAACTTGATTTTCCTTATGATGAAGTCCGATATGATTGTGTAATTTAACATTGAAAAAAAACTGATGTTTAGGTAGGGAAACGCTTTCCTGAATAAATCCTTTATCTAGGAGAGTATTAACTTCTTCCTGGGTGATTCTGAAGCGAACCTCTTTTGAATCCATACGTATGTTCATAAAAAAACCTCCTGCCAGTCTAATATAGTGTTAGTATTTAAAAACTCATCTTTACCCAGTTCCCCCGGGTCCAAAATATTTGATTGCAATTTTTGTATTAAAAAACGAATGGATCGGTCTTTAACCGGACCTTCGATTATTATTTCTAATAATTCAGAAAGATTGAGTTGGTTTCTTATAATTAGCGGCATCTGAAAATCTTTATAAGTCCAACAATTGGAGGAAGAATCATTTTTGGCAAAATCCATCAGCTTTATTAATGCCCTTTTTGAAAGGTTGGGCATATCCACTGGTAGAAAAACAAAGTACTCATAGGGTTTATTGATCAAAGAAATTATTCCACCAAGTGGCCCAAGCCCCACTTTATCGTCTAAGATGTGGGGAAGGTGAGGATAATTGCCGCTGACCACGGTATTTTCCATGCCAAAAATGGACGCTAACTTTTCAAATTGGAAATCAAGAAGGGTTTTTCCCCTAAAGGGAAGTTGTGCCTTATCTGTTCCCATGCGAGAAGATTTACCTCCCGCTAGAACCACCCCTAAAATTGATTGAGTGTTTGTCCCTTTAACCATTCTTTATCACCTTCGCAGTAAATTTCTTCCTTCCAAACCGGTAACCGCACTTTAATTTGTTCAATAACATAGCGTGAGGCCAAATAGGCAGCATCCCGATGGGGAGACGTTACATTAATGACAAGGCTTGCTTCTCCCAACTTGAGAAGGCCCAATCTATGCTCAACCCAAAAATTTAAGTCATCGCCCCATTTTAATTGAGCTTCTTCGCAGAGATCCCGCAAGATTTTTTCGCCCAAAATAATATGGCCATCGTAATTAACTCCGCTAACCCTGCGGCCCTCGTTGATATTTCTAACGGTACCAATAAATAAAATTTCAGCACCACAATTTTCTGAATGGCAAAATTCAAGGGCCTTGGAGATATCCAAAGTATTTACAGTAATTGCAGTTGATATTTTTCCCATTTTATCCTCCACAAACCGGTGGTAAAATCGCCAAATTAAGTCCAGGCGATAGTTTGTCGCTATCTTTTAAAATTTTTTCATCGGTGGCAAATACCGAGGCGTGAACCAAGGTATTGGATATTTTTCTATCTGACTGGTCCAGGTAAATTTCTAAAGATTTACGCAGATCTGCCACCGTTGATTCAATGGGCATGGGCAAAGTTATTTTGGAAACCCCTAATTGTCTAAAGGCTCCATATAAATTAAGGCAAACATTTATCATAAGTTCCCCCATTCAAAGGACTGGTTTGGTAAAAGAGGATAAACTGCAACCTCTTGGTCCTTATCAATTTGCTTTCCATTTTCTGGAAAAACCACCCAAGCGTTGGATTTAACCAGAGGACTGACCATAAAGGATGCCTGCTGTTTTAGGGGGCGAATACCTAAGCCGCTATCTAAGGATTCAAGTTTGGCCTTATAAAAACAACTTAGACCTTTAGGTTTTAAAGTGGTTTGCGCCAATTTTATGGTCAGTGCCTTTTCAGGCATCTGACCATGGAGCTCGCGGAAAAAAGGAGTAAGAAAAAAACGAAATCCTACTGCTGAGGAAATTGGATTTCCTGGCATTCCAAAAATAACCAGTGGATTTCTGCCAACTCTTGGAATTTTTGCCACTAAAATTGGTTTGCCAGGTCTAATGGCCACTTTATGGAAAAGAATTTCACCACCTACCTCCTTGAGGGTTGGGGCGATAAAATCAAATTTCCCCATGGAAACCGCACCGGTAGTTACCAATATATCAATTTCGCTATTAAGGGTTTCAAAAAGATAATTTTTAAAAATTTCTATTTCATCACCCATTGTTTTGACTTGAGCAACTTTGGCCCCCAAATGGGTTAAAGCGGTTTTCAAATAGATGGCCGTAGAATTACGGATCATTCCGGATTGAAGATTTTTTGTGTGGTAAGAGGCCAATTCTTTCCCGGTTGAAAGAACTGCACAGACCGGTATTTTATAAACTGGAACTTGATCTATACCAAGCGATGCTAAGGCCATCATAGATTCGGCCCTGATTAAAGAACCTTTAGGAAGAACCATTTGGCCAATCTGGTAATCTTCTCCCTTTTTTCGAATATTATTTTCCACTGGAACATGTGACTTAATTACTATTTCTTTTGTTTCCTTTAAAAATTTAACGTCCTCAATTTTGATTACGGCATCAAGGCCCTCTGGAACAGGAGCTCCTGTCATAATTTCCATGGCGCGAATTGATTGGGAGCAAGAGGGGATGGAATCGCCTGCCGCAATAATTGAATGGATCGGAATTTTAATGGGATTATTTTCACTAGCGCCCTCAGTATCTTTTGATTTAATGGCAAAACCATCCATTGCTGAATTATCAAAAGAGGGTACGGCTTCGGGGCTTAAAATATCCCTACTGCAGATACGTCCATCTGCAATTTCTAGAGAAATCGTTTCCTTTTCCAGTTTGCATTCCTGGGCCAGGGTTTTAAGAATTGTCATTGCTTCACTAAATTGGATCATACGGCCCTCCTTACAAAGACCAGTGGTGAAAATTTATTTAAAAATTCAAAGATTAGTCCGATGGCAAGTACCCACAACATATTTCCAGTAATAAGGGCCGCTGTGGCCATCATCGTTAATTGAAGTTTGATAACCCATCCTTTAGACCAACTAGAACTTGCTAATTTGGCATGCATAACACCTACAGACATCAAAGGAATACTTACCAAAATAGGGGAAAAAATGATTTTGGCGCTACCAAAAACTAAAACCGCAACTGCTCCTATTATTAAAGTAGTGCCGATTATATAATTAGATAAGTTTGATCTGGCCCCTCCATTGTAGTGGGCGGTTACTCCTCCAGAGCCATGACAAAAAGGTAGGCCTCCAAGAATCCCACTAAAAACATTTCCAAGGCCGATCATGCAAACTAACCGGGAAACGGTAACTTTCTCGGCCTTTTCTCCAAAGTATTTTTGAGAGACATTAACTGTGGCCAAAATAGAATTGGCAGAGGTTAGAATAATTTGGGGTAGCACCAAAGATAAAATAAGGAGTGGACGGAGGTTAGGTGGATTTAATGGGGGGGACAATTCGCCTGTTTGCACATAAAATAATGAACCAAAAAAAACTAAGGAGGTAAAAATTCCTAAAATAGGGAATTGATATCGGTAAGTGAGAACAAGGATTATCGAAACGCTAAGAACAATTGGCGCCAACCACTCGATTCCAACAGGTAAAATATATTTTAAACTTTGTTGAATAAGAATACAGCCGAGTCCAATTTGAACTCCGTGAATAAGTCTCTCTGGAACCTTTTTGGCCAAGGCATTTACATCAAAAAAAAGGGTAAATAAAAGCACTAAACCTAACAAGATACCAGCGGCACGAATTTCAAGTGAACTAGCACCAATAGAAAGTCCCGCAATGGCGATGGACTTAAGGGGTTGGACAGACATGGGCACTTTAAAAATATAACCTGCTACTAAATAGGCCAAGCCGCTGCTTACCAGTAAATAAGTGAGATTCATTCCATTTTGAAAAGAAAGTGTCATTAACAAGGGGAAAAGAATCGCACCATCGGCAAATGCTCCAAAAAAATTATTTAAAGTACTTTTAATTTTTGTGGACATGTTCTCCTCCATGTTGCCCACCCTTAGCGATATTTACGGCGTGAGGTATTAGATGACCCAAAATCTCAACCCCATCTCTGCAGGCCTTAGGATTTCCAGGTAAGGCCACAACTAGTGTTTCTCCAATTAGTCCTGAAAAACTTCTACTTAGATAACTCATTGGGGTTTTTTGAGCACCGGCCGAGCGAAAGAGCTCTCCGAATCCTTCAATTGTTCTAGTGAGCATGGGATGTATCGCCTCTGGAGTGATATCTCTTGGGGAGAGTCCAGTTCCTCCAGTGCTTAAAATTAAATCGGCCCCAAATTCTTTAAAACTCGTGATCGCATCTTGGATTTTTGAAATCTCATCAGGCACTAAATCCATCCAAAGAACGGATGCCTCTCGCTCCTCAAGTAATTTTTTTAGAAGTGGTCCGGAAGAATCTTCTGCCTCGTTTCTTGAGCATCGGTCGCTAATGGTTAGAACCGCCGTTTTAAGACCCTTTAAAGATTTCTTTTGGGAGCAGCTATTTTTTTCTTCTATGGGATTGTTATGGGTGTATCTGGGATTTTGATAAAGGCCGGATTTTCCTCCTTCCTTCATTACCAAATGCACGTCTTGAATGGTTAAAACGGCATCAACTGGTTTGGTCAGGTCATAAATACATAGGAGGGCCGCATTGACACCCATCAATGCTTCCATTTCAACTCCGGTCTTATAATTGGTGATAACTTCACATGAAACTTCTACGCCATCTATTTGCGGTTCGCATTTTACCCGAACGGATTCTATTGGTAGCGGATGGCAAAGAGGTAAAATTTCAATGGTTTTTTTTACTCCCAAAATTCCGGCCACTTCGGCCATAACCAGTGCATCTCCTTTGGGAAGTTTTTTATCTCGGATAATTTTTGCTGTGACCGGTGCCATTTTGATCCATCCACGAGCAATTGCTCTCCTATGGGTGGATGCCTTTTCTGCAACATTGGCCATTTTAAATTCAGATTCAACTGTCATATTATCCTCCGATCATTGATAAGTTTGTTGTTTTTCCAGAAATTCCGTTTGAAAGGTCATGCGCTGCTGGCTTAAATGACAATGCGGAAACTATAGATCTTTTTAATTCATCTTTTTGATTAGGACTTTGTAAAAAGTCTCTGAGGTTTATTTGTCCATCACCAAACAAACAAAGTTGCAGCCTTCCTCTGCCGCTTACCCTTAAGCGATTACAGGATTTGCAGAAGTCTTTTGAATAAGGGGCAATGGTTCCCATTCTGCCTAAAAATTCAGGGTGGGAGAGTTCCTCTGCCGGGCCATCTGAAGATTTTCGGAGGACTTCATTCCAGCCTTTTTCTTTTAAGAAAGAATTGATTTGAGCAGAAGAAAGGTGGTGTTTTTTAAAATAATCCCAATTTCCCCCAGTTTGCATCAGTTCTATAAAGCGCACGCTGACGGGATTTTTTCGTACATATTCCATAAAATCCGCTAGTTCAAAATCATTTAGATCTCTAAGCAATACGGTATTTATTTTTATGACGGGAATGCCCAGTGATATGGCCGATTCAATGCCGGATAAAACCTTTTTTAAAGAATTATGACCGGTAATTTTTTGAAAGTTAGATTCATTAAGACTATCTACCGAAACATTAAGATTGGTTAAACCAGATTCCTTAAGTGGTTTCACCAATTCTTGTAGACGATAACCGTTAGTGGTCAATGCGATTTTTTTAAAACCCAAATGTTTGGCCAAAGCCACAATATCGATAATATCTCGCCTGAGGGTAGGCTCACCGCCGGTAAATCTAAGTTTGGTAATTCCTAATTCTCTAAATCCAATTAAAAGATTTTGAATCTCACCAATAGATAAATCAGTATCACAATAGGTGGGTTTGTAACCATCTGGCAGGCAGTAGGCGCATCTAAAATTGCACTTTTCAGTTAGGGATAGACGCAAGTAAGAAAATTTTCGGTCATAATAATCGTATAACTTGTTCACAGAGCTCCTTTCCACTGGGAGGTTTTGGCGTTTCCACTCAAAACCCTGGTGAACGTTTCCGTTCACGGCCGCCTAATCATTTCTTTTGCAAGTTTTAGAATTAAGCGGCTCGGAGTAAAAAATTAATTTGTGCAACCTCCAAGGCTGCAACTCATATCTCCATCTTTAAGGGCCTCACTCTCAATCCAATCGGCCGGTTCAATCGTTAGATTTAAGTTTTTGCACTCCTCATCAACTAGATTTGCAGCCCAGGTGAAAACCTTGCTATAAAATTCACTGCCTTCAACTCCAGGTCGGCGGCCTATGGCCCCAACAAATCGTCCAAGATGGGCCTGTAAAAATTTCTTTCTACCATCTTCTACAATCTCTACCCCTTGTTGATCTTTAGCTTCCATAAGATGGATCTGCTTCATTAGCATAAGGGAGTAAAATTCTAGTTCAATGCTTACGTGATCAAGCATTTCCATCCCTTCAGCTGCTGGATCAAGGGAAAAACCGAAGGCATTATAAAATCCTGCGATGTCCCCTAACTCATTTCCCTTGGCCATGGCCCTTCGGCGATCGTATTCTGTTTCATAGATAGGGTTAGCTGTCCGGCCGCTGTCAAAAATCGAGATATACTCAGACTGTAAATCCAAAAAACCCTCGCCGGAGGAATTTTTTAGGATCAAGGATTTTAAATCATCAGGTATATTTACATTTTCATCCTCTAAAAGGATGGAAATATTTTCTGATGCCTGCTCCATTGGATAGGCGGTTAAAATGGATGCTAAAACAAACGGTGCTGGTTTTAATGTGTTCATTTTAATTCTCCTCTACTTTAAAGGGAATCCATTCCAAGCTTAATGCTTTTCTGGAACCAACTTCGCCTTTTCCGCCTTGCCAAACTGCAACGCTAAATGAGGAACCTTTTCCAGGTACCAAAACGGAACCTTTTGATCGTTTAAGTTCTCGGGAGATTACCACCACCCACTCGCCTTTTTTCCACTCTGCTTTAGAAAGAGAGGTGTTGTCTTCGCGAACGGTGGAGCTTCCAAAGCCTTCTGCGACCAATTCATCTACAGAATTTTTTTGGCTAGATTGCGGATTCCCGGCAGCGTTGCCTGGCAAGAATACTTCCCTTTGTTCTTCGGTGGAGGGTTTTAATTTACCCCGATCTTTGAATTCATTGGGGTAAGTATCTACGCTCATATTGGGATAAATGTCCTTAATACCTTTTTTTCCCTTTTCATGATCGTATTGGTACTGCGCTCGCCAGTGAAAAATATGAACCGGGTCTCCCTCTGAGCCCATAGTTATGGCCGGGGGTTCATCATTGTTTAAAACTGGAAATTGCATTGCGATGGCATCCGAAAATTCGCCAAGTTTTCCGGCCTCTGATTTTTCTTTGTCCGCCCAACGAAACCTAAAGGCAATATATTTACCATCGTGGACTGCTTGGACTTTTACTAGCTCAGTTTCAGCTTTTGCCGGCTTGGGGTTTTGTGTGGGTTGAGCAACTAGCTCGATATTCATTTCCGGCGCGCTTTTCCAAAATTCATCTTCAACCTGATAGTTTTTGGATAAATCGGACGGAACCTTTTTCACCGAGTAGTCGGAAAGTGCTACAGTGCTACTACAGATAGCAAGGATTAAAATTAGAATTTTTTTCATCTTTCTTCTCCGGTTATGGGGTGTTTACGCGAACTGCCTTATGTTCTTTATCAAAGGTAGCTCTATCAAAAATTGGTTCAGTAACTGGAACCCGTACTATTTCATCGCCTTTCTCATCATATCCATAGGCAATTTCATTTTTTACATCAAAGCTATGCATGATACGATCCGAACTACCAATTAAAACCATAAGCCCTTGTGCGATGGGATCATTTTTTAGATTTTTGTAGTTCTCAATGGCCTGATCAACTTTGGGGCCAAACATTTGATGTAGATATTCCTTGTTGGCGTGGATTGGTGGAATATAATAAATATTAGGTTCTAGTCCCAGTTGTGGATAATAAGGAAGGGCGATTTCCTTTTTGTGAATTAAATAATCAATCGGATTGTTTTCGCGAATATTCCATGGTGGATTTACAAAACCCATTACCCTTATTTTTCCAATACAGTTTTGAACGCACATCGGTTGATATCCCTTTTCAACTGCAGGGTAGCATCCGATACACTTTTCACTAACTCTAGTTTGAGGGTTATACATAGACTTCTTGTAAGGACAGGCCCTTACACATTCACCATATCCTTTACACCTTGATTGATCGATCAACACGATCCCATCTTCTTCACGCTTGTAGATGGCCTTTCGAGGACAAGCTGCTAAACAAGCTGGATAGGTACAGTGGGCACAGGTTCGAGGAAGATAGAAAAACCAATTGTCATGAGGAAGAGGGAGATGTTTTCCAGCGCTAACATTTCCTACGCAATCATCTTCTCCATTATTAGGATACATCCAATCTTCATCTTTAGGAGCAAAGTGCGCGGCCACTTCATTTTCGCCAGCGGCTTCAAAAATAGTTTTGCCGTAATACGGCTCTTTGGCTTTCCATGATTGATGACCAAGTTGTTCCAGCACTCTCACATCCCAAGCTAGGGGATAAGCACCATAGGGCTTAGTCTCAACGTTATTCCAAAACATGTACTCTTGACCTTTGCCACTAGTCCAAGTGGTTTTACAAGCAATTGAGCAGGTTTGACAGGCGATGCACTTGTTAAGGTCAAAAATTATGGACCATTGTTTTTTTGGTCGGTGTCCCTCGTAGGGATATTCCATTTCACGGTTGATTTGCCAATTTTTTACTTTTGTCATTTCTTACCCCTTTCTCTTATTGAAGTTACCTTTTAGGTATTCCTTCATAGCTTTGTTTTCGTAAGTTGGTCGGTAACCAAGGGCTGCAGGTCTCCATGTTCCTACACCGCCAAGTCCTCCTTTTTCCGCTTTGGTAATCTTAATAAAGGATTCTCGAGGAGCTCCGGTTGGACAGTGTATGTCCGCGGCAAAGCCTTTTTCCATTCCTTGTCCGAACATAGTTTTATGGACTAGTGTTTCCGTCATTTGTGTCGGACGCAACCATGCCCGAGTGGCACTTTGGTGTGAACCAAAGCGATACATTGATTGGTAATTGGTTTCGGGATTTTTTGCCAGCCCATCTTCTCTGGTTGCTTGTCCCTTAACACTTCCAAAAGTTGAACCGTACATATTGTGCCAGGTTCGAGTGATTCCTCGAGGAGTTCCTGGATAATATCTCGCTCTAAGCATTAAGCGAGCGACCTTATATTCCTCGGTATCTTTTTTAAATCCTCGGAAAGGTCTATCTTGTGGATCGGCATCAATATAAACGTAGTCACCATCTTCCACGCCCAATTCTTTGGCATCAAGCGGATTAATATCCACGTATCCTTCCACCATTGATGGCATTCGTTTATCGTGGCGATAAACATCCCCAAAAGGTCCAAACCAAATAGAGGTGATATCAGTATCTACCGGAGTGGAGTGGGCACCATGACGATATTTTGGAGTGTGGTAAACGTGAGTATAGTTTTTAAGCCGTAGCGGATGCTCACTCTTTATCAGCTCATCAGTGGTCATTTGGACATTTCTTACTTGTCTGGTTTCTGAACTGGTATCCTCTTTGCTAAAGCCGTAATCTTTTGGTTGCTTGGCCCTTATTGCCTCATGTTTTTTCGCGACGATTACGTTTGGCTCATAAGGAGTAGAATCTACCGGTTCTCGGTAAATAACCATATTTTCCCCACCTTCAAGGAATTCAATTTCAGGGCGGTAAAACTCAAGCCTCCCTGATTTGGTATGCCATGGTTTTTCTGATCTCGCCTCTTCGTAGGAAGAAATTCGAGGGTAGGTACGGTTGTTCATCAGAGTTGGAATACCTTGTTTGGCTTTATCTTCTAGGTCCCCAATCTTGTAACCTTTAAGTGTTGCGGATGCATCGATAATTCTTTGCAGGTATTCACTGGTACTTCCATCTTCCACGAATTTCCACATATCTTTCATCCGTGAATCACCTGTAACTTTGGCCAATTCCTCGGATACCCCTGCGATGATTTCAATATCTGCGCGGGTATCAAAAACTCTTTCCATCGGAGTTTTGGGGTAAATTTGAATAAATGGATTAGAACAGGAACCGCACATATCGGGTTGTTTAAACTCCGCCCAAGAATCGCAGGCAAAAACTATATCTGCATATTCACAAGATCCGGTCCACCACCAATCGGAATACGCAATAAATTCCAATTTAGGTAGAGTGTTGTTAACTACATCGTAGTGCCATTTAATATTTCCAATTACTGAGTTTGAATTATTTAACCACATGGCCTTTGTTGGTACCGGCATATGGCTGTCACCGGTAAACATTTTGTCTCCTACTTTTAACGGCCTGTCCCCGTAATTAAAGTAGTGCAAAGATTCATAGTGAGAATACTTTTTAACGGAGGGCTTTCCGCCTTTTTGCAATTGTATGTTAAATGGATCTTCTGCTGCGTAAACTGGCTCACCCCCGATAAGCGCGGTTCTATAGTTACCAGCGTAGCTTCCAACGTTTCCGCCGGGAAAGCCAACGTTTCTAGTTAAGGCCGCAACCATAAAAATGGCACGGTCTTTAAGGTCGGCATTAAAGAACTGATTTGGCCCCATTCCGCAAGCGAAAATGGTTTTTTCCTTATTTTGCGCAATTTGTTCTGCAAGACTAATAATGCCTTTTTCAGGACATCCGGTGATTTGTGATACCTGTCTTGGAGTCATATTTTGATCTAAATACTCACGAGTCAAATTAAAGACGGTTCGCACTCTTACCGATTTTCCGTTTACGAGTTTTACGGAACCTTTGTATTCTAGCATTGGAGAAAGATCTAATTTCTTAGCATTGTCTCCATATTGGTCACGGGAAATTGGCGTGAATTTTTTTGATTTACGATCATATATTACAAAGGATTTAAAATCATCTTTCATGGATTCAGGAACAAATTGATCCCATTGTTCTTTTCCAGCTACCGGTTTTTCTCCCTTTTTCATAAAGCGAACTGAAGTAAGTTCTGGTTCCTTAAAGTCTGCAATGATTTCCTCTGGTCGCAGTGGTTGTAGCGTATCTAAGCGAACCAAGAAAGGTAGATCGGTTTTGTTTTCCACAAAATCTTTGTCGTAGAGATTTTTAGAGATAATATATTGGGCAATTCCTAGTGCTAAAGCAGGATCGGTTCCTGGTCTAATTACTAAGACTTCATCTGATTTTGAAGCGGTAGCGCTGTATTCAACGGTAACCGCGACAGTTTTTGTTCCCTTTAGCCTGGCCTCAGTCATCCAATGGGAGTCTGGCATTTTGGTAGTAATCCAGTTCATTCCCCAAGTAATAAGTAATTTTGATCTTTCGACGGTAAATAAATCAAAGTCGTTGGTTTGTTGACCGGTAACCATTGGATGCCCCGGAGGTAAATCGGTGTGCCATGAGTATGAGTCCCAGCCTCTTCCACCGATTGCTTCATCTGGTCCTACGCCTCGAATTTTGGAATCCATTAAGGCAAGCATATTGGCAAATCGATAAAGACCAAAAATTCTGGTGGCACCTAGGAAAGCCATCCCGCCACGAAACTTCAGGGTTTGGGTTCCTGCTTTTTCCATGGCGTGAATCATGGAAGGATCATAACCTTGTTTTTTTAGGTACTCTTCACCTTTTTCATTGGAATAAGTTTGGGCGATATTATGAAAGGATTTGGCGGAATATTTGAAAGCATCATCCCATCCAATCCGTAGCCATTTATCTTTTCCTCTTTGGAAATATTTTACATCTGGTTTTCCAGTGACAGGATCTCTGGGGTAACCAGCATCCACCCATTCTTTAAATCCTCGGCGAATCATGGGGGCCTTAACTCTTCGGTCTCCATAGAATCTTCTAACGAGTGCCAAACCTTTTTGACAAAGTCTTGGATCCCAACGGTGAGATGATTGATTTCCATAAAGGTCAGTGGCTTTTCCATAACCGTAGCTTGGTCCTATTCTTTGAACGACCCCGTTTTTAACGTAAGCTTTTAAGAGACAATTATGGGTATCGTTTGGGGCGCATAAAAATACAAAGTTGGAATCATGGGCGAACATGTTTCTATAAACCTTTTCCCATTCCCGATCAGGGTAAGCGGCTAAAGGGTTTTCAACATTTGTTGGTTTAAAATAACGAATGGGCGTAGTCTTGGCCCATGCTGAAGACAAGACCCCGCCTGTGATGGCCATGCCTTTAACGAAACTTCGACGGCTGATTCCTTTTTTTGTATCTTCGCTCATATCTGGTCCTCCAGTAATATATCTAAAAAAGTTGGTTCATTAGTTAGGATGGAAAAAACCTTTCCCGATGGCCAGACCTCGGCCCGATTAACAACAAGTTCACCAATGTGATTGGTTTTTATGGGATAAAATTTCTTTTGATCTTCAGATGATTGTGCCCTTAATCCTTCGGGAAAGGATTCAACAATCAAGCGGCCGTTATCAAGTATCTTTTTTTCTCCAATAGGAAAATCAAAAATCTTTCCAATTATAATCTCAGGTTGTTCTTTCTTTTTAAAAGTCTTTAGAAAAAAATCGCGACGACTCATTTCTGTCATGATTCAACTCCAAGGACCGCACGTGGAGAGATTTCTTTCGTTGTAAGGCCTGGATAGACTTTTTGAATTTTCCTCTGGAAAGTGTAGGTAAGGAGGTTTGTTCCGCCGCAAAGATTATCAGTCGATGCTTTGAACTCAAAATATAAAATTCCCTCACTTAGCCCTTTTACTTCGACCGGGGTTTTCATTTTGTTTTCAAAATCAAGGCATATTTCGCTTATCTTTTGAGACATATGTTCGGGCAATGGTCCGAATGCCTGGGATTCCTTCTTACGTGAATCCATTTCAAAAAAAATAACATCGATACATTTTTTGTCTCCATGACGAACACTTTCATGGCGGGCAAGGCGCTCTTTTTCACCGAGACCCATCACTATTCCGTCTAATGCTTCGCGCCAGTAATCACAGGCGTTGGCACCAGATTTTGGACAAAAGTCACATCCGTTGCGACTTAAGATTCTAGCGTTTTCTCGTGATTCCCATTCTCCTTGCGCGCAGGGAATATTTGAAGATTCCAGAAGATTTTGAAAATCTTCAATTTCAAATGACACTCCCATAAATTTTGAAAAACTCATGGCCAAAAGACGGCTGTGATCAAAAATATTTCGAAGGAGAGTATCCTTTTTTTTGGTTTTATCCTCAGCGGAAGTTTCCGCGAAAAATTGGTCGACTAATTCTGACTCGGGAGGTGTTTCTAGGGGAACGTCAAGATTGTTTGATTTATAAAGGGCAGAAATTCTGGCCTTTAGCCAGCGTTTGTGGAAATCGTTGAAATTGATAGGATTACCGTCAGCGGATTTCATCTAAATATCTCTATTTATGTTAGGGAAATTACTCTTCTTTGTTAAGAAAAGGCACTTGTTTTTGCTCAGGGTAGAAAATGATATAGATCAGCTATTTTAGAACTTCTATTAAGCTTTTTGTTTGGGAGTTTGGTTCTTTTCTAATAATCCAACCGGAACCCATTGGAGTATGATAATTGCCCTTTTCGAAGTTCGCTTTTGTAAGAGGAATTTCTTTAAGGGTTTCAAAGTCGTAAGACAAACCTTCCCATTTTTCTTCCCTGTGGGTGGAAGCATAATTTAGAAAGCATCCGATATCGTCAAAGTGGTGAGTGACATCATGATTGAGGTTATCCTTGGTAAGAATGGAAATCACGGATCTTTGGTCGCTTAAAAGCATTCCGCACTGGTGGCATTCATCGATCCCTAGGCGCCCTTTTTTTAACCCTTCACCCTGAACAGACCAGGAGTAGACCCAAAAAATATAGAGAAGGACAAATAATAAAATTCCGCCTAGGATAAAAAATTTGGTGGATTTATTTTTAAAAATAACACTTTTCATTTAAAATTCCTCCTGTCTCTTGAAAACCCAGTTAGCACAAAGAAGGCTAACGAGGGATATCACCAGAAGCCAAATAAAAAGCATAAGGGGAAGATTTCCGGGAAACATTAAATCCAAATAAATTCCCCCTTTTCCTAGTACCTCTAAATTATTAGAAAGAAGCTTTATGGAAAGTATCTTAAAAACTTCTAGAGGATTAAAGAGGGCAAGCCCTAAAATCCCTTCGGATCTCAAGCGCAGAATCTGGGCCGTGGCCATAAGACCTAGATCGGATAATACTGTAAAGGCCAGCCAGGCAAAGAGGGCTGTCCCGACAGATCGACCACGATTGGAAGAAAAAACCGAGACAATCATTCCCACCGAAGTACAGACCACTATAAAAAGTAGGGAGTTTATCCAAAGAATTATAAAACTGGAAAAATTACTTGCCCCATTTATCCCGGCCCCTAAGGCGGCAAGTCCTAAACCTGCGGTAATGGCGGTAATCAGCGCCCAGATGGAGCCAATAAATTTACCAAAAAAATATTCATTTTTGCTGATGGGATGACTTAAAAGATAAAGAAGTGATCCGCCTTCTCGATCGCCTGCTACCGTTTGGGCCCCCAAGGTAAATCCCAAAAGAGGAATAAAGAGCATCAAGATATTTAAAATCATGGCCGAAGTCTGGTTAAAATTTGAGGTTAGCTCGGATTCACTTGAGCCAACAATGGAAAAAAGAAAGGATAAAATTGCAAAGCCTAAACTAAAACTTATAACCCATCTATTTTTTATGGATTCCCTAAAGGTCAGTTTGGCCACTAGTAATGCTGATCTCATAATGTCGGCCTCCGCTCATTAATTTTGAGTTCATCAAGATTTGGAACTATTGCTTTTCCCTCAGATATTTGCACTAGTCGATCTGAGATCTCTACAATTTCTTCAATTCGGTGGGAGGCAAAAAGCACAACCTTTTTTCCACGCCATTCATTTATAGAATTTATTACTTCCTTGGTGGCCCAAGCATCTAAGTTAGCGGTGGGCTCATCAAGGAGAATGATGGGTGGGTCTGGAATAAGCGCTATGGCAATGGAGAGTTTTTGTCTCATCCCTCCGGATAGGTTGGCGATGGATTTTTTCTGGTGTTTTTTAAGGTTAAAAAAATCAAGAAGCTCAAGCCCTCTTTTAAGAGGGACTTTTCTTAAATTACAAAAAAATTGCATGCATTCATAAACGGTAATTTCATTCCATAGGGGAAGATATTGGGGAATATAACCTATTTCGCTGTGTGCTTTAAGGGTGTGTTTGGCCACATTGATTCCAGACATTAAAATTTCACCCTGAAACTCAATAAGCCCCAAAATACATTTAAAAAGGGTGGTTTTCCCGGTGCCGTTAGCGCCAATAAGACCTACAATTTCCTTGCCTACGCAAAGATTGAAATCTTCAAAAATGACTTGATCATCGTAGGCCTTTCTTAAATGTTTTATTTCAATCATAATTTACCAATCCTAAAAAGAAAAAATACCAGTAAAGAAAAAACTAAAAATATCATTAGATAACCGTAGGAGATTTTATGAGGTGGAGGAGGGAAAAATGGAGCAATGGCAGGCGTTGCATCCTCTAATTTTGCGTCGTCCTTAAACCATGGAATTAATTTTTCGGAAAAATTTAAGGCCAAGATGGTGGGCCCAAAATCAAATATTTTAAATCCCTCGTGACGTTCAGTGAGTTTATTGAACAATCCTCGAAGTCGATAAGGAAATTCACCGAATCCATCTTTGTTTAAATCAACTCCGGTGTAATCACTCCAATAATTATTGGTCCAGGTTCCGGAAGCTTTTCTTCCCGCATCGGAACTTACTTGCAGCCAATTTTCTGAAAAATCATTTTGTTCAAAAATCAGTCCCTCTCCATGCCCTACAAAAAGTATTCCAATATCGTTTTGGGATATTCTATTCTTAAAGGTTTTTGGAAATTCTGATTTATCTTTGGGTTTTGAAATAGGCGAATTATCAATATGAATCGCCTCCCGATTTCCCACTAAATTATTATTGGAAATTATAAAACGATCTGATTCTTTCAAGGCCACACCAAATCCGGATGGGCCACGATTTCTAAGGACTTGATTATTAGTTATTTTTACATCGTGGCTATACATAACATAAATTCCAACCGAGTTATCTAGGATTTTATTATTTTCCACTAGGCCGTTTTTGGAATACATAAAATGAATCCCATAACGTCCATCTTCAAATAAATTATCTTGGATTTTTGAAAAATCGGAATAGAGAAGGATTACATCACGGCCGCTTTTAACCCGACTATGGGTAAGTACCAGATTGTGACTTGACCAAACCTTGATGGAGTCTCCTCGTCTTGAGCTGGTAAAGGATTCAAGTCCTGTTATTTGAATATTTTTTAAGACGGCATCAGAGCAGCTAAATAACTGGATGCCAAATAGAGAGTTGGTGACTTTAATATTTTCTAAAAGAAGACCCGGACAATTTTCACCAAAGATTCCAGAATCGTTTTCACCAAGAACTGTACCGGAATTTCTAATCTCTAAATCAAAAAGCTTAACCCCTTCCGAGGCTATTTTGATGGCCGTTCCCTTTCCCTGCGCATCGAAAATAACGCCATTTTGTCCCCGAATCTCGAGTGGTTTTTTTATTTCAAAATTACCTTTATAAATTCCGGGTTCAAGATTTAAGACCGCGCCAATTTCTGACTGATTAATTTGTTCTTGCAAGGATAACGATGCCTGGGCCTGAAAAAAAAAGATACTTATCAAAAAATAGAAAATAGTTTTCATGATTTTTGTCATTATAAGAGGGATTTATAGCTGATTTTCTTGGTTTCGTGTTATTTTTTTTCGATTTTAGATAAATATTTTTCTCTTCTCCAAAGGGCAAAAATACAAATCCCAGTGGCGCCAACTGCTAAAAAAAAGCCCCAAGAAAAGAACGCAGTGGTTTCAAATTGTCCTATTTTTCCAAATCCTACAACAGCAGGAGTAAAAGGGGTGATACGAACAGCGGCTTCGGGGTTTAGCTTATGTCCGAATTGATACATCCAATAGAACATATCGGCGATAAACCCAAGGAGAAAAAGGACCGGAGGAAAATACATAAACCTATTAACTCTAAAACCAAAAATTGGTAAGACTAGCATAGCACCTAAGCTTAAGCCTAGGATGGCAAATAGGGCTATTTCCCGTTCAAATTTTGCGGCGTTTTCAATCTTATCCATCCCAATATAGTGGTTCAAAATATTTATTTCTACTGTGTCGCCTTCAACGCGATTTAGATAAATACTAAGTCTTAAACCCTTGGGGTATTGGGGAGCTTTTAGCTTCATTTGCCAGTAAGGCAGAAAAAAGGAGCAGATCAAAAGACCTGCTCCTATAAACATTAAAAGATTAGAACCGAATTTTTCTTGAGCAAACTTGTTTAATCTTTTTATAAATTCCATTTTATAAAGTATCCTTTTTCTAGTTTACGAGTAAGTATCCTGCCATCTCTAAGTGTAATGCAGAACAGAACTCAGTACAATAGTAAGGAAATACCCCTGTCTCATTTGCTACAAACTCAACAGTTTCAACTTTTCCTGGCTCAAGGGAAAGATTGATATTGTAACGACCGATGGCGAATCCATGGGTAGCGTCATGTGCTTGCTCTAAGCTGGTAATGTGCATCCTCACAGTATCGCCTTTATTAACTTCCACTTTATCCGGAATGACATGGCTTCGAAGAACCGTCATATAAACCTCAACGGTATTTCCTTTGCGAACAATTTTTTCGTCGCCAGCGAAGGTGGCATGGGGGCTTTCCTGCATGGTGATAGGGTCAGTTCCAACTTCATACATGTCCAGGGGCTTTAAACGCTCAGCGCGAATTATCTGGGCATAGTGTGGTTCAGAATTTGGAATAGGAAGATCGTATAAAACTCTCATTTTTTCGCTTGCAGTATCTACTAACTGAAAGTTTTGTGGAAGTAGCGGTCCTACCGGATTAAATCTATCAAGTGCCCATTTATTAAGGGCCACGCAATATCCTTCTCCCGGAGTAACGGTATCTCCCTCGACACAGGTAAGGTGACCGATATTATAATTTACCTGAACCTTATCTTTTAATTTCCAGGCATCATCTCCGCTATGATAAGGAGCACCCAAGGACCACTTAGCTATGGCCGAATCAAGGAAGAGTGAAGTATAGGCAAATCCGTTTTTATCAAATTGGGTATGTAAAGGACCTAGACCAACTTCAATCTGAGCTTCCATAACGGCATCAAATTTTAAAATAGGAACACCGAATGGATCTTTTCCTTGGAAATTGCTATTTTTAATGGCCTCTTTAACTTTGGTAAAATTAAAGATGGTTACATGTGGATCGAGTTTTCCTGAAACTACGATATAGTTTCCGTTAGGGGAAACATCGACGCCGTGGGGGCTTTTTGGCTCATGTATAAAATGAAGAATTCCTTCCTTAACCGCTAAATCAAGAGGAATTACTCTCATTCCATTGATAACTTTTATTGGTTTACTTTCGACAACCTCTACAGCTTTTCTCCAATTAACAACATGCAGTAAGTCCATATCGTTTTTTGAAACAGAGGCTTCAAAATTCGGCTTGCCTTTAAGGTTATCTCCAGTGGCCATCTCTGTATTGATGGAGTTGATAAAGACATAGCCATCACTTTCAAGCTTTCCAGAGTCTACGATATCTTGCCAGTAAGGTGGAAGTTCGATGGCAAAACTTTTTTTCACATCGATTCGACCTGCGGCCCGGTCAAATTTCCAAAGGGTCATTGCCCCGCGATATTCCTCTTTCCATTTTTCCAAATCAACCTTCTTGTTTCCCAAGGGGTTGTTATATTGAGATGTTTGAAAAACGTAGTCGATATTAGGAGTTACAAAAGTTCCCCCGTGGTCGTTTACAAACAAGGGGTTTTTTACAATTTGTTTGGTAACAAAATCTCTAAGGTCAATAACTGCGATTCGAGCGTTGGCCTTATCATTGATAAATAACCATTGCCCGTCATAAGATCCATTGGTTTCGGAAATGGCCGGATGGTGGGTATCTCCCCATCTAAGCTTGTTTCCACCACCAGAATTTAGGATTTCTTCAGATCCCTTTGCACCAACTCCCCATCCCTGCCAAGAATTGGGGGAAAAAACTGGAATTTCTTTAATAAGTCTCATGGATGGAAGACCAATGACATTTACATTTCCCGAGTGTCCTCCTGAAGAGAAAAGAATATAGGGATCATGTACTCCTGATGGGGTGTACGTCATCAGCGCGGCTTCCATGTCCTTAGGACTTAATCCCCTTTTTTTGGCAATTTCATTTAAATTTCCTCCTCCACTTGAGAATTTGTTGCAGGATAGAACCAGCAACGTGGCAATCAAAAAAACAATCTTCATAATTATTTCCCCTTCTTTTTATTAGATTCGCTCTCGATATATTTTATTATGTCTTCTACATCTGATTCGCTTAATTTGAGGTAGGGCATTTTAGTTGGAAACTTTTTAAAAAGTTCCACATAAATGGGATCATTTGCCGCTTGCGCAACCCTTGGATCCTTGATCCATTCTCTCAACCATTTTGGGTCTCTTCTTTTGCTTACATCTTTTAAATCTGGGCCAATAGGAGATACTTGATCACCACCGATTTTGTGACAACCACCACATGCTTTTCTTTGAAATAATTTTTTTCCATTTTTAATTTGGTCTTCAGATGATTTTTTGTCCTCTGCATAAGAATGGGGGAGTGCGAAAAACGAAAGAATTAACAATACTTTAAACATAATTACCTTCCTTAAATTTATATGGCATAAAGATTCTTCCTTATACCTTTTTTTGTCAATTAAAGACTGCTTTTTATCAGCGTTATTCTACATAACGGATATTTGTAAAATTATGATACCGATCATTTTTTTTTATGACAAAAATGTTGATTTTTAATTCTTTAAAATTAGTTTTGCTCTGATAGCATTTTCTTGAACCAATCCTTTCATTTTTTAAATGGAAATTTTTAATGGAGGCCCCCGTGAATCAAATATTATCTTTCGGAAACAAAATCAACCAAGTGCTTAAAAGAAACAATGAAGTTGTTCCTTACGAGGCTTCAAAAATTACAGGTGCAATTTATAAGGCGCTAAGATCCTGTGATATGGATGATTTTAAACTCGCCCAATCACTTACCTTAGATGTCCAGAGAATGTTACTTGCCAAATATCCTGGACGGACCATTCCCGCGGTAGAAGAAATTCAGGATCTAGTAGAAAATGTTTTGATGGAGAAGGGGTTAAATAATGTCGCCAAATCCTACATTCTCTACCGAGACCAACATTCAAAAATTAGAAAAGCAAAAGAACTCCTTTTGGATATCCAGGAAACAATGGATGGATATTTAAAGCAATCAGATTGGAGAGTAAATGAAAACAGTAATGTGAACTATTCACTTGGTGGTCTGATTCTTCATAATTCTGGGGCAATCACCGCAAATTATTGGTTAAATAATATCTATCCAAAAGAAATTGCCCAAGCTCATTCAAATGGAGATTTTCATTTACATGATCTTTCAATGTTTTCAGGTTACTGCGCTGGTTGGAGTTTAAGACAATTACTTGAAGATGGAATTAATGGGGTCAAAGACAAAATCTCCTCTCGACCTGCAAAGCACCTTTCCACGGCAATTATGCATATGGTCAATTTTTTGGGGACTATGCAAAATGAATGGGCAGGCGCTCAGGCCTTTTCAAGTTTTGATACTTATCTCGCTCCTTTTGTGGTTGCGGATAATCTAACCTATCCGGAAGTTAGACAATGCATACAAAGTTTTGTCTTTAGCATGAACACACCCTCCAGATGGGGATCCCAATCACCATTTACTAATATTACGCTAGATTGGATTGTTCCCGACGATATGAAAGATAAAAAAGTTAAAATCGCAGGAGAGGAAAAAGATTTTACCTACGGTGATTGCCAAGCTGCCATGGATACCATTAACCGCGCTTTCTTAGAAGTTATGATGGAAGGAGATGCCAACGGTCGGGGCTTTTCCTATCCCATTCCAACTTATAATATTACCAGAAATTTCGATTGGAATTCTCCCAATGCCAAGATGTTATTTAAGATGGCCTCTGAATACGGAACTCCTTATTTCCAAAATTTTATCAATTCAAATCTAAATCCCGAGGACGTCAGGTCCATGTGTTGTCGTTTACAACTCGATAAAAGGGAACTCAAAAGCAGGGGAGGAGGACTTTTTGGAGCGGATGAACTTACTGGTTCAATTGGGGTTGTAACCATTAATCTTCCTCGTATTGGATATTTATCCAAAACCAAAGAAGAATTTTTTAAACGTTTAACCGATCTGATGGATAAGGCCAAAAATTCCTTGGAAATCAAAAGAGATGTGGTGAATAAATTAATGGATATAGGATTATTCCCTTATACCAAAAAATATTTAAAAAATTTCAATAACCACTTCTCTACCATAGGTCTTGTGGGAACTAATGAGGCTTGTCTGAACTTTTTAGGCAAACCAATTTATGAGGAAGAAGGAAAAAAATTCGCTGAGGAAATTTTGGAATTTATGAGAAACAAGCTGGCCGATTATCAGGAGCAAACCGGCAACCTCTATAATCTAGAAGCAACTCCCGCTGAAGGTACCTCTTATCGTTTGGCAAAAAAAGATAAGGAATTATATCCGGGAATTACTCAGGCGGGTAACGGAGAAGATACATACTATACCAACAGCACTCATCTTCCTGTGAGTTTCACAGAAGATATCTTTACAGCATTAGATCATCAAGATGCTCTTCAGACAAAATATACCGGAGGAACGGTACTCCATGGTTTTATCGGAGAAAGCATAAAAGATCCCGAAGTAACCAAAGAGTTAGTTAAAAAAATAGCTTATGGTTACAAACTCCCTTACTTTACAATCACACCAACCTTTTCCATTTGCACTACTCACGGTCGAATTGCTGGAGAGCACTTTGAGTGCCCTCAATGCGGAAAAGAGGCTGAAGTTTATAGCCGGATAGTGGGATATTACCGGCCGGTACAAAATTGGAATAAGGGAAAAAAAGCTGAATTTTCCGATCGTCATGAATATTCAGTGGAGCTTTCCATGAAACATGAAGGAAATATACTATCTCATGAATTGAAAGTTAAACCTCAAAGTTTTATGTTTTTCTACAGTGATACTTGTCCAAAATGTCCGCCGGTTAAAAATTTCGTAAAGGAATTAAATCTTGAAGGTAATTTTATAAACGTCTTTGAGCCAGCGGGTATGAAATTGGCAGAGGAATTGGAAATTAGAAACCTGCCTAGTGTGGTATTTTTTGATGATAAAAAAAATATTGTGAGTAAGGCCCACACCATTTTAGAAGTTAAAGAATGTTTATAGGTGGACTTCAAAAGATCTCCTTGGTGGATTATCCCGGTTTAATCGCCGCTACGATATTCACCAAGGGATGCAATTTCAGGTGTGGGTATTGCCATAATCCTGATTTGGTTTTTGGCAAAGTTGGACAAATCCCCGTTGATGAAGTTCTTACTTATCTAAAGGATTCGAAGGGAAAAAAAATCGACGGGGTATGCATTTGTGGCGGAGAACCTACCATCCATTCTGATCTTCCTGATTTTATAAAAAAAATCAAAGAAATGGGATTAAAGGTTAAGCTAGATACCAATGGATCAAATCCAGAAATTTTAAAGAAATGCGAGGTGGATTATGTGGCCATGGACGTGAAAACCTCCTTTGACCGCTACCATGAAATTTGTTGGATAAAAAATATTGAAGGAAAAATAAAGGAAAGCATTGATTATTTGATCAATCAAAATAAGTTTGATTATGAATTTAGAACTACTTTAGTTACGGAATTAGTTGGTCCCGAGGAGTTAAAAGCAATAGGTTCAAAGCTAAAAGATTCCAAGAGATGGCTTTTGCAAAAATTTTTAAATAAAAAAACCTTGGATCCCTCTTATCAAAAACTTAATCCATATTCGCAAGAAATCGCTGAAAGATGGCTTGAAGATCTTAGGAATTTAGGGTGCAACTCAGTTTCCCTGAGGACCTTTTAATTTAAGCTGCATTTATTTATTAAAAAGAATTAATAAATTTTTTTACTAGTGACAGGTTCCACAGCATGTTTTTGGAGGATCGATACGAATTTTTCGCTCTTCGCCATTTTGCTCCAATAGAAGGCAAGTGAATTTTCCATTGGTAGCTTCCCAAGCGCTTCTTAAAAGGGATTCCGGATCGCGATCGATGGTAAAAGTTACGGATCCGCTTTGGGGTAAATTCTTTACGATTTCAAAAATTTGGTTAAGGGCTTCTTGATCTGGTTTTCCTGAGAAGTTTAACATAAATGTGCCTTCCTTTAAAAATATTTGAGTTGACTGAGTCTAACTAAGTGGCTCAAATTAAAAAATGACCTATATCATTTTTTTATCCTTTTATAGAATGTTAAATGGGGGCCTATGAATATCTCCTCTATCCTGCGAAACCCCTATCGGCCACTTTTCTTTTTGGGAACCATCACTGCGATTATCGGTGCCGGTTTATGGATCCCTTATGGATTTCACTTTCTTGATTTTTATCCCGGCAGGATGCACGCTCATTTAATGATGGGGGTGTTTCTCCTTAGTTTTGCCAGTGGTTTTTTAATGACCGCCATCCCTAAAATGACGGGGACCTTTCCTTCAAGTAAAATTGAACTAATTATTCAGCTTATTTCTTTGTTTTTGGCGACTATCTTTGGACTAATTAATGAAGAATCAAATCTTTTCTTTATGGCCATGCTCCTTAATTTGATCGTTCTTCTCTTTTTTGTTGGAAAACGTTTTTGGGTAAAACAAAATGATTTGCCGGATGTTTTTCCATTTGTTTTGGCCGGGATCTTTTCAGGCGTTTTCGGTTGTATCCTTTGGATTGCAGGATTTATTTCCATTGGTCATAGGCTTTTTTATTTGAACTTTGTCCTTTGTCTAGTGGTTGGGGTTGGTTCGAAGTTAATTCCTGCTCTTCTACGGCTTAACCCGGGAAAACCTAACTCCAAGAAGGCTTCCATCGTTTTAGCGGCGGTTTTAACCCTTTCTTGTTTTGTAGAGGATTTTGAATTTTGGTCCTTAGGTCCTTGGGCCAGGGCCTTGGCAGTAGTTTGGGTCGGAATTTTTTATTGGAGAGTTTTTGGCAAATCAAACTTTGTATCAGGACAAACAATAGGTGTTCGTTTGTCCGCCTTCTCCGTGATTTTGGGCACCATTCTATTAGCTGCATTTCCCGATTATAGAATGGAATGGGTGCATTTAATTTATGTTTCCGGTTTTACTTTATTAACTTTTATGGTTGCCTCAAGAGTAATTTTGGCCCATGGGGGGTTTGATCTAAGGTTAGAAGCAAAGAATTGGAGAATTTCCACTGCCGTAGGATTAATCCTTCTGGCGGCCGCAACTCGTGCATATGCTCCGTTTTGGCCTAAGGGGTATGAACGTCATTTGGCCTATTCTGCTTTTTGTTTGGTTTTAGCGATTATTGTTTGGGGAGGGTTCTTTCTTCCTAAATTAATTGTAAGAGATAATTTTTCAATGAAGAAACTTTAGGGAAGAAATCTTCCAAAAAGATTTTTTTGCCTATTTTCGCTAGATTCTACTTGCAAATGGGGTTTCCCAATAAGTGCTTCTTGGATACATCAATCAAATATCCATCGATAAGCAGATTCCTACCAATCAAAACCTGATAATCCATTTTCTCTCTATTTGCTACTGTGAATTCAATTACTTTTAATTTATTGCCAATACAAATAGGAAGTTCAACAACATAGCGGTTGTCTTTATTGGCACTGACTGAACTTTTAATTTTTATTTTCTTGATAATAGGTGCGATGAGCTCCCTGTTTTTTCCTTCGACTTTAATGGTAAAAGTGAGGGATTTTTTTCCAGCAAGGGATTTCTTCTCTTTTAGATTTGTTCCCGTTATAGAACTAGTCTTTGCCCCAGAATCAATCCTTGCTTCCGTTATATAATTAATCGCTGGAATGCCAATTTTTTCAATTTCGCCGATGACCTCGCCGGCCCCGACTGATAAGGAGATAAAATAAATAAGGATATATTTAATCATTATGAGTCCTTTGGACTTTAATATTAAAATATATCGGTATCTAAAGGAAATGAATTAAGTTTTATTTTAAATCAAACATTCCTAAAAACATGCTGACAAATCCACTTTCCATATAAGGTGCGGCCAATTTGTGAAGTAGTGCAATGGATGGATAAATATCTACGACAACAAAAAGTTGGTAGACGTTTTTTTCCTGGTCAAAGGCAACGTGGATTTCACCTTTTTTTGCTTTAACACCTTCAAGCGCGGGATTATCTTTTTTCAAATCAAAAGACCAACTAGAAAGGGCACCGGAAACTTCGGTAATTTTTTTGTAAGTGGTGATTTCTTTAACCTTTACCCAGTTAACTGGTGATGGGCCACGGATCACATAATGGGCCTCGTGATCATAAAAGGGAAGACCATTTGGGGCGGTTCCTTCTTCTGCCAGCCTGGAAAGAGAGATTTTTATGGAATTTGAACCCTCAGCATAGGCAATCCAGGCGGGGAAATCCATATAAAGTTTTTCAATATCTTTAAATGATTCGAAGTTATCGCTGGAAAGCTCGGCAAAAAAGTTAATTCGGATATATTTTTTAAGGGTTTCATCTTGTAGGACATCCCACTTGCTGCAGTAAACTTTATCTAAGAAGCAGTTCTCAGGAATTGTGGGAAGCTCGCTGGAGAATGCTGAAAAACTAATAAGAAGACAAAAAAGTATAATTTTCATAGTGTTACCCTCTACTTGATTGACAAACAAATAACCCTAATACAATAAGGATGTGTCATGTCGAATTTAATGCACAATAATAATGAATTTGTCCAGCTGGGGTATATTAGCGGGGTCCATGGGATAAAGGGTGGGGTCGTTTTTACACTGTTTAACCCTGAGGAAAGTATCCTTAAAAATGGGGATAAAATCCTGTTAAAACCCAAGGATTCCAATGGAATGGAATATATTATTGAAAGCATTTCTTTTGGTAATAAGGTCATCGTCTATCTTGACGGTATTAATGACAGGGATAAGGCCGAAAAACTTATATCCCATGAAGTGTACTTCCCTAGAAGTGCCTTTCCAGAAATTGATCCAGCTGAATATTATTTAGCAGACCTAGTAGGTCTTGAGATAGTTGATCACCAAAGTAAAAAAAGATTGGGAAAAATCCTGGGTTTTTTTGAAAATCGCGGCCAGGTTATTTTATCCATGGTGGTAAATGGGGAAAAAATGGAGTTGCCTTTCACTAAGAATTTCTTTCCGATGATAGATATCGCTGAAAAAAAAATAGAGATGACTTTGCCCGAATATATATGAAAAAAAGAATTTGGATTATCACTCTTTTCCCTGAATACTTCGCTCCCTTTTTGGATTTAGGTATTATCGGATCTACCCTTAAAGGGAACCGGGGGTCTCAATTTGAAGTAACCACCGTTTCTTTAAGAGAATTTAGCCCCAAAGACTATAAAGGTGTAGATGATGCTCCTTTTGGTGGAGGTCCTGGAATGGTTATCAGGGCCGATATTTTGGCCAATGCCCTAATCGAGGGTGTGGTTAAACCAGGTAATTATGGGGATAACTTTAAAGAAAAACTTCATATAATCTATCCCTCTCCCCGTGGATCTGTTTGGGGTAATAATCTCTGCAAAGATTTTGCCAAAAGAGCATTTGGCGAGGATTCCAAAGATTTAGTTTTTATTTGCGGACGGTACGAAGGAATTGATGAGCGATTTATTGAAAAATATGTAGATGAAGAAATAAGTTTAGGGGATTTTGTCCTAACCGGTGGTGAGCTTGCCACTATGGTAGTCCTTGACTCATCCCTAAGATTTGTTTCAGGGGTTTTGGGCAATAAAGAAAGCTCGGTGAGCGAGTCCTTCCAAAACCAATTTCTTGAACATCCCCAATATACCAGACCCAGAGAATTTTCCGGAATGGAAGTTCCCAGTGTCTTACTTTCTGGTAACCATAAAGATATAGCCCAATTTCAACAGGCCGAGAGGGTGCGAATTACTAAAAAATTCAGACCTGATCTTTTGGAGAACCTATGAGCCCTCTTTATGTAGGGCTTGTTCATGGCCCCGTGCAAAATAAACGAGGTGAAGTCATCACTACTTCCGTCACTAATATGGATATTCATGATATATCGAGGTCTTGTAAGACCTTTGGTATTAAAAAATATTTTTTAATCACCCCTATAAAATTACAACATGAACTGGTTGGTAGGATACTAGGTCACTGGGAAACTGAAACGGCCCTATCTTATAACCCTGATCGAACCCAGGCATTATCCATTGCAACCATAGCAGAAAATATTGAGTCTGCTATTGCAACCATTAAGGCCGAAACTGGAAAGGACCCCTTGGTGGTGGTAACCGGGGCCAATTTTTTAGGCTATGACGGCGAGGTTATCGATTTAAAAAGTAGATGGGAATTGGAAAAACCTCCAGTACTTCTTCTCTTTGGAACGGGATGGGGACTAACCAAAGAAGTGGTGGATTCGGCCCATTTTAAATTGGCCCCTATAAAGGGCTTTAGCGGATATAACCATCTTTCAGTAAGGTCAGCTGTGGCCATCTATTTGGATAGAATCAGGTCCTAAAAATTTCGTGTCAGATACACCTAAAATGGTTATGATAACTTAGATCAAAAATAATTTTTGGAGTTTAAGTTGCCATATCAAAATAAGCTAAAAGAAATTGATAAGCTAAACAAAGAAATCGCAAAATTTAGACCTCTAAAAAAGAATTTATTAAAGCAGATCAAGGAATATTTTAGGATCGGTTTGACCTATTCAAGCAATGCACTTGAGGGAAATACCCTTACAGAAACAGAAACAAAAATAGTGCTTGAAGATGGTTTGACCATTGCGGGAAAACCACTGCGGGATCATTATGAAGCTTCTGGTCATAGCGAGGCTTACGATTTGATTTATGATCTGGCAAAAAAGAAATCAATTTTAGAGAAAGATGTTCTTCAAATTCACAGATTATTTTATTACAGAATTGATAAAAAGAACGCCGGTAATTATCGGAAGGTCCCCGTAGTAATTACTGGTACTGATTATATTCCGCCTCCACCTTCCAAAGTTCCCGAACTTATGAAAAAGATGGCGCAGAAGATACCCAAAATTAGAAAGACTATGCACCCCGTAGAGTTTGCTGCAACTTTACATAGTGAGTTAGTGAATATTCATCCCTTTGTTGATGGAAATGGAAGAACAGCAAGGTTGATTATGAATCTGGCCTTATTTCAAAGTGGTTATGCAATCACCATAATTCCACCAGTCCTGCGAAATGATTATATATCCTTGGTGAAGAAATCCCAGACTGGAAAAAAAGATATCCAGGGATTTATAAACTTTATAAGCGGAATGGTTTATGAATCAACAAAGGATTACCTAAGGCTTCTTAAGAAACTTCACGAAGTATAATCCTTGTAAAATCAAATAGTTATAATTATTGAAAAAAGTTTTATGCTTGCCATGGTAAATTGACAAACCCTCGGTATTATTGCTATTTGGAACAGATTGGAAACTTGTTCAGGAAATAGTTGAGACGCCCGACTTTCAGATTGGCGCCAATTACTGACAGTTCCTCTTATAACTTTCTATCACTCCGCCAGGATGATATGAATGCGGTAATTTCAAATGGACCAATGGTGGGCCCTCTAGAATTTACCGAGAGCAAAAGGAATTTATCGTGGATTTAGTTGATGTTGTAAACGCAGATCATGCAAACGCAGGAGTTTCAAATTTCCCAGAATTTAAAGCAGGAGATACTGTAGCGGTACACGCTAAGATTACAGAAGGGGAAAAAACCAGAGTTCAGATTTTTGAAGGAGTTTGTATAGCAATCAGAGCTAGAGGACATATGAACGGTAGCTTCGTTGTTAGAAAAATGTCCGCTGGTGTTGGTGTTGAAAGGGTATTCCCATTTCATTCTCCAAACGTTTCTAAGATTGAAATAGTTCAAAAAGGAAAATCTCGAAAAGCAAAACTTTATTATTTACGTGACCGAGAAGGTAAAGGCGCAAGAATCGCCATCGATTACGATCGAAAATAATCCGAAAGGCCTCTTAATGAGGCCTTTTTTTTTGAGATCATTTTCTGAAAAAATTCCCATAAGATTTAAAATATGAATATAAAATTGCATTTGAGAGAAAATCTAGAATTGATGGTCAAAAATTAACTCTCTAATCTTGCAGTTACATTAATTGAAAATAAAATCTACGTTCAAGGATTAAAAGATAAAAAATATTTTAATATAGAGCAATTTCTAAAAACAAATTCTTTTGAAAATTTTATTAATGAGATTTGTAATTTATGTTCCTTTAACCTCCACTCAAAATATCCCCAAGACGGCAAAATAATTGAGATGGTGGATTCTTCCGAATACTCATTTCTAGTAACCCTATTGTCTTTGAATGGGGATGGCGCTAGAGTAGAATTCGTAAGAATTTGACAAAAGTATCTTTATGTCGCTTTTAAATTAAATTCCACTTTCTGATATTCCACATAGGGCCTCTTAACTTTTCTCCCTGAAACAACAGACTCCTTTATCTTGATTACTCCAATTTTTTCGAAAAAACTTATAATCCGTCTTAGATTTGATAAATCTTTGTTCGCCAAATGGGCCAATTCATAAATGGATTCGGGGGAATGTGTTAGGATAAGAGAAAGAAGAGAGATATTTTTGAGGAATTTATTGAAATCCTTTTGATCCTCAAAGGAAATTTCATAATGGGTCATTTTTGGAAACTTCTTGGCCTTAATTAATTTCATTGCATTTTTAGCATCCCCCATAAAATCTTTGCGAGATTTGATGGAGATTATTAGTTTCTTCATAATTTCACCCTCATTTGTTTGAATGCCAGACTTTTAAAATCATCGTATATTTTATTCCCTCAGGGTAATCTTCAGTAATCATTATCTCCCAAATTTTGATTTCGAGAATGTGCCCGCTCTTAAGTTTTTCCTTATTATAAAACCTTAATTGCGGTTTCATAGTATTCTACCTTATATAGGGGTATAAATAAACACCTATTAGCCAAATTTATAAGGGCTTTATTAACCAAGTGGAGGGAAAAGTATAAAATATTTCATTTTTGGAAAATAAATTGATTACAAATAATTTATGGACCGCTAAACTTT
>JACCDG011281112.1_pt1 | contig 32727 bp, 31 predicted proteins | sample 7442471 | NCBI WGS metagenome assembly JACCDG01 (sample SAMN15323444, study PRJNA562643) | freshwater metagenome | isolation source: river surface water | place: USA:Blue River Watershed | collected 2017-08-17 | reverse complement strand
AGTCGTGGTACCGGTGGTCGGGGTACCAGTCGTGGTACCGGTGGTCGGGGTACCAGTCGTGGTACCGGTGGTCGGGGTACCAGTCGTGGTACCGGTGGTCGGGGTACCAGTCGTCGTACCAGTGGTCGGTGTGCCGGTGGTGGTACCCGTGGTCGGGGTACCCGTGGTAGTGCCCGTGGTCGGGGTACCCGTGGTGGTGCCGGTCGTCGGTGTGCCGGCGGTGGCCGGGCGGGAGGCGCCGGCCGTCCGCGTGATCTGGCCGCGAATCTCGCCATTCGGGAAGGCGACCGAAATCACCTGGTAGTACAGGTTGCCGGCACTGAGCGCTGAAGCCTGCAGGTCATTGAGCGTGACGCGCGAGATCCAGATGCCCGAGCCGGAAGCGGTTTCCTGCATAGGCGCGACAATCGGGCCGTTGGCGTCCGGCGCTCCCTGCCGTATGGAAGCACCCGAGCTGGTCAGGCCACTGGTGATGATGACCGAGGTCAGGGTCTTGTCCCCCGGACGATAGACCGACAGGCCGGTGCCAATGCCGGTGCTGCTGGTCGGCGGGACAACCAGCGAGCCGGACAGTACGTTGGTGTAGAACACCGCCCGATTGGCTGCAGCCGCGCCAGGGACAGCGCCGCCCCCCTGGCCTTGACCCTGACCCTGGCCCTGGGCTGCGCCGGCGCTGGCGCCACTGGTCGTCGGGGTCGTACTGGTCGTCGGCGTTGTGCTGGTGGTGGTGGCCGTGCCGGAAGTCGGTGCCGAGGTGCCGCCATAGGGGTCCGTTCCGCCCGTGGCAGTCGTGGTTGCCGTACCGGTGCCGCCGCCTGTTGTCGCCGTGCCGGAACTGCCCGAGGTGCCTGAGGTGCCTGACGTACTCGTGGTACCTGAAGTGCCCGAGGTACCTGAAGTGCCCGAGGTGCCCGAAGCGCCCGAAGCGCCCGAAGCGCCCGGCCTGCCTGAGGCGCCAGCCGCAGGCGTGCTGCTGGTGGTCGTCGTCGAACTGACCGGGACCCCGCTTTGCGGCAGGCTGGCGGTGAGCTGGCCGCGGATCTCGCCCTCGGGGAAAGCCGCGGAATGCACATTCACATAGTAATTGCCCGCTTGCAGTGCGCTCAATTGCTCACTGGTCAGCGTTGCGGTCGTGGTCCATACGCCGCTGTTGGCAGCGACCTGGGTCAGCGGCAATACGACGGGGCCGGCCACGCCACGCGCGCCGATGTGGATGTGCGCGGCCGTGGCGTTGATGTCGGCGGTGACGGCCGTGGCCTTCATCAGGCGTGTGCTCGGGTCGACAATGGCCACACCGGTGCCGGTTGCCGTGCTGCTGTTGGGCGGCACTTCTTCCGAGCCGGTCAGCGTGGCTGAAAAAACATTTTGTGGCACGGTACTGTTGACGGAGCTGACCTGGCTGACGCCAGCGGCCGTCGGGTTGATCGGATTGCTGTCGCTGCCGCATCCCGCCATCAAGGCCAGTGACAGCAGCGCAATCGTCCACGTTGTGAACGTTCGCAAAGAAAAGGCTTTCATGTTCATCCTCTGGTCTGTGTGTGTATGCTCCCTGCTGTCACACGCTGCGTAGACCGCAATCTGTAATTGCCATGACTGGCGGTGATTCGAGAGATGGACGCAGAAGCAGCGAACGTGCCTGCGCTCGGGCAGAGACGGAAAGCCGATGCCCGCCGTGCCGTACGTTAAGGTGGGGCAAGCAGCGGCGGGGCGAGCGGGTAAGAACTACCGGCTGTGCTGAAAATTATTCGGACGCTGCTACCATGTCGGCATTGCAGGAGAACAATCCACCATGGCAGAAACAGAAATTCGCGCAGGGCAGTCAATCGAACTGTTGAAGGCGCTGCACATACTCACGCGCGACGGCAAGATGAACCAGGACAGCAGGCGCAAGCTGAAGCAGGTGTATCACTTGTTCCAGTTCATCGAGCCGCTGCTGGCACAGGTCGATACCGATCACCTGACCCTGGTCGACCATGGCGCCGGCAAGTCCTACCTGGGCTTCATCCTGTATGACTTGTTCTTCAAGCAGCGCACGGACGGCTCGACGATCCATGGTATCGAGACGCGCGCCGACCTGGTCGACAGCACCCGCGCGCTGGCACAGCGGCTGGGATTCGGGCGCATGCAGTTTCATCACCTGTCGGTGGCGGAATCGATCGCTTCCGATGCCCTGCCGGCCATGGTCGATGTAGTCACGGCGCTGCATGCCTGCGATACGGCGACCGACGATGCGATCAGCTTTGCGCTGAAGAAGCAGGCGCGCTTCATCGTGCTGGTGCCTTGTTGCCAGGCTGAAGTGGCCAGTACCTTGCGCCGGCTCAAGGGCCAGGCGCTGGGGCGGGATGCGCTGACCGAGATCTGGCGCCATCCGATACACACGCGGGAGTTCGGTAGCCACCTGACCAATGTCCTGCGTTGCCTGCAGCTGGAAGCCCATGGCTATCAGGTCAATGTGACCGAACTGGTCGGCTGGGAACACTCGATGAAGAACGAGCTGATCATTGCGACCCGCAAAGACCTGCCGCGCGAAAAAGCCGCACGGCGCCTGGCCGAGGTGTTGCAAAGCGTGGGACTGGACGAGATGGCGGAACGCTTCTGGCTGCCGGCGCCGGCCACGAATCCGGCCTGACCAGGACGCTTGCCGCAGCGGCCGCGTCCTTCGGCGGTTCAGACCGACAGACCTTCAGCCTTTCGGCCGATCAGAGCACCAGAGCATCAGCGCTTCTGAACCTCAGCCGCCCGAGCGCAGCGCCGCTGTCAGCTGCGGCCGTCGGGCTGGCGCGCCGGATGCAGGGCGGTCGCTGGCATTGTATGGCTGGCGATGAAGATTTCGTGCAGGAATAGTGAAAAACTGGCGATCAGCAAGAGCATCGCAGCGACGAACAGGATCGCGATCAGCGAGCCCAGCGGCCAGTTGAAGGCATCGTCGGCAAACAAGCTGACCACGACCGCACAGACCAGCACCAGACAAGTGGTCGAGAAACCGACTGCGCGATGAATGACGTCGGCACGACGTTCCAGTACCTCAAGTTCATGCAGCAGCACCGGGCGCCGACCGGCGCCGACCGACAAGCGTTGTTCCAGCACTTCGCGCCGGTCGCCGATGCGATCGAGCCGGTTGTGCAATACGCGGGTCTGCATCAGGACGCCCAGCAGCAGGAAAGCGGGCGTGATGGACAGGCTGATGATGTTGCTGATGTCGCCGAACAGGGAGCTCATGGCCAATCGTTTATGCGGTCTCTGGGATGAGAATACACAAACCCGGGACGCGCTGCACGGCTCAATCGATATTGGCGTTGTAAATCGCGTCGAAACGGTCGCGTACCTGCGTAAAAGCGGCCAGCACGGCCGGATCGAAGTGGGCCGGCTCGGTGCGGCCGTCGCCGCTCATGATCACGGCCGATGCCCGTTCGTGGCTCATCGGCGCCTTGTAAGGGCGGCGTGAGCGCAGCGCGTCGTATTGGTCGCACAGCATCACGATGCGCGCCGGCAGGGAAATCGCCTCGCCGACCAGCCCGCTCGGGTAGCCGCTGCCATCCCAGCGCTCGTGATGGCTGAGCGCGATCTCGGCCCCCATCGTCACATAGGGCGAGCTGCCTTTGTGCAGGATTTTCGCGCCCAGCGCGCAGTGGGTTTTCATCATCGCCCATTCGGCCTCATCAAAGGAGCCGGGCTTGAGCAGGACGGCGTCCGGGATGCCGATCTTGCCGACATCATGCATCGCCGAGGCATAAAAGATCAGGTCGCAGAAGGCCTTGTCCATCCCCAGGTGCTCGGACAGCTCGAGGCAGAAGAAGCTGATCCGCTGGACATGCGAACCGGTATCTTCATCCTTGTACTCGGCCGCCTTGACCATCGTGTAAATGGTGTCGCGATAGGCCTCGGTCAGCTGGCGGGTGCGCTCGGCCACTTTGTCGGCCAGCAAGCGGTTGTGGTCGGCCAGCTGGTCCTGGTAGGACTTCAGCCGCAGCAGGTTGCGAACGCGGGTGCTCAGTTCGGCCTGGTCGACCGGCTTGTTGATGAATTCTTCGACCCCGGCCGACAGCGCATGCATGCGCGAGGCATGGTCAGACAGCGCAGTCAGCATGATGAGCGGTATGTTGCGGGTGCGCGGGTCGGCTTTCAGGGCGATGGCGACCTGTTGGCCATTCATCCCCGGCATCATGTAGTCGAGAATGATCAGGTCAGGCAAACGCTCGCGCAGCTGGGCCAGCGATTCCTCGCCAGATTGGGCGACCATGAAATCGAATTGCTCGGTACCCAGTTGCGCCTGCAGCAACCGGGCATTGCGAGGCTGGTCATCGACTAGCATCACGACCGGCTTGGCAGCCCGGCCATTCGGCGCGGCGCGGCCATCATGGCTGGAAGCTGACAGTGCCGATGAGCCCGGTGAGCCCGATGAGCCCGATGAGCCTGATGAGCCTGATGAGCCTGATGAGTCCGATGAGCCTGACAGGCCCGATGAACCTGACGGGCCCGATGGATCCGATCGATCCGATGGGGCAGGGGAGGCGGCAGAAGTGGGGGTATTCATAAGGGCTTTTTGTCTCGGTCATCAGTTCAGGAATGCAGCGGCTTGAACAAGGGCTCCGGCAGTGCGATCGGCAATTGGCCCGAGGGTTCCGGATCGCGCAAGGGCAGCCAGACCGTGAAGCGCGTGCCCCGGCCGGGCTGGCTCTCGACCATCATCGCGCCGTCCTGCAATTCGGCCAGCCGGCGCACCATCACCAGGCCGAGGCCGGTGCCTTCGAACAGGCGGCTGCGTGAACTGTCGAGCTGCGTGAATGGCTGGAACAGCCGGTACAGGTCGGCTTGGGCGATGCCCACGCCGGTATCGCTGACGGCAATTTCGAGAAAGGCCAGGAAGGGGGAGGGGGCTAGCGGGAACAGGCGCCGGCCCTCGCCCTCTTGCCGGGATTCGACCAGGCTGCGCGGCACCAGCCGCAGGCAGAGCCGGACCTCGCCCTCGTCAGGCGTGAACTTCACCGCATTCGACAGCAGGTTGAAGATGATCTGGCGGGTCTTGCGCGGGTCGATCCACAATCCCTTCAGCTCGGGTGAGATCGTCTGCACCAGGTGGATGCCGCGCGCGGACGCCTGTTCGCGCATGATCGTGATGCCGCTGGCGGCCAGTTCATCGCCATCCGTGATGCTGGGTTCGAGCTTCATGTTGCCCGATTCGATGGTCGACAGGTCGAGGATGTCATTGATCAGCTCTAGCAGGTGGCGGCCGCTGTTGAGGATGTCGTCTGCATATTCTTTGACGGTCGGCGTGACCGGCCCGGCCAGGCCATCGCGGATGACACTGGAAAAGCCGATGATCGCGTTCAACGGTGTACGCAGTTCATGCGACATGGTGGCCATGAATTCGGTCTTCATTCGCGACGCCTGCTCGATCAGGCGATTCTTTTCTTCCAGCAGGCGTTCGGCTTCCTTGCGCTCGCTGATGTCGCGCGCGATGGTGGAGAGGGTCATGCTGCCATCCATCTGCCGGTGCGCGATCAAGACCTGCGAGACGGGAATTTCCCCGCCGTTGGCCGTCTTCCAGGTGGTCTCGCCGCTCCAGATGCCATGGGCGATGGCATGCGGGATGCCGACCCGGGTGATCAGCTCGAGCGAGCGGGGCGTATAGACTTGCTCGCGCCGCAGCTCGGCGGCCGGCATTGCGCCCAGACCAAGCAGCTGGCGGATCGAACGGTTGATGTAGGCCACTTTGCCTTCCGGCGTGCTCATCGCGATCAGATCCGGCGTGCTGTCGATTACGTCGACCAGGCGGCGCGCCTCGTCGGTGACGGCCTGCTTTTCGCGAAAACTTTGTCGCAGCCGCGAATAAAGAAAAGGCAGGGCCAGCGAGACCACCAGCAGCAGCGCAAAAAAGCCGATGGCCGTGATTTGCGCGCGATCGGCTTCCAGCTGCTGCCGATGTTTCAGCAACAGCTGTTCTTCCTCATGCATTTCGGCGGCCAGTCCATCGATACGGCGATCCAGACCGGTGCCGGCAGAGACATCGATCGGGGCGCGAGCCAGCGGGACCTGACTGGCCAGCCCGATATTGGTTTCCAGCTTGTCGATGCGGGCGGCGATCAGCGCCTTCATCGCTTGCACGCGGGCGCTTTGCGCCGGGTTGTCCGACACCAGCCGGGCCAGTTGGCCCTGTTCCTTGGCCAGGGCGTCGAGTGCCAGGCGATAGCCTGCCAGATAGCTGTGGTCGGTCGTGAGCAGAAAGCCGCGCTGTTCGGATTCGGCGCGGTAGATAAATTGCTGCACGCGGCCGAGGCTGGCGATTACCGCATGCGAGTGGATCACGAAGCGCGTCGCATCAATTCCCTTGAGCGAAAAATGCCAGGTCAGCCCGGCCAGCACCAGCAACGCGATCGCACTGACCGCGAAGTGAGCGAAGAGCCGACGTTCGAACGCTGAAACAGGCAGAAGAAATTTCATGAGGGAAAACGCTTGCACTGGCTCGCCATCCCTTGCAGCCGGCTTGCGTGTCTGCATGCCTGCACCTGGCGAGCGGGATCCAATATGGCAATGGCAGCTTATTACGACCACCGCACCCGCATTTGTGATGTATCAATGATGTAGTGACCACCGGTAACTTGAACCTGTTTCAAGTCGGGCAGGCCATCCCTTTGCCAATCGCAAACGCAGGCGGCGGCAGCGATGTCTACCATGGGCGATGGCCAGGGCAGACCGTTTGCCCATCTAAAGATGTTGCTCTGCGGTATGGAAAGTGCTGTCAAAGATCAAATTATTCATTTTGTTTTTTCTTGGAAATAGAATAAGTTGTCAGGCTTCCTAGCCAGGCGGCGCCAGACTGGCCGGCTCAAATTAATAAAACAACAAAAGAGAACTTTGGAGATTTTCAACATGGCTGCCCTCACCCAGGCCGTTCCGGCCGCCCGCAGGTTCTGACCAGGAGCGTTCATGACGGACATCATTCTGGAAACCCGGAACCTGACGCGCGAGTTCAAAGGTTTCGTCGCGGTCAATCAGGTCAATTTGCAAGTGCAGCGTGGCCATATCCACGCGCTGATCGGCCCCAATGGCGCGGGCAAGACCACGTGCTTCAATCTGCTGACCAAGTTTCTTGCGCCGAGTTCAGGACAAATCTTGTTCAACGGTCGTGACATCACGCCGGAGAAGCCGGCGCAGGTGGCACGCATGGGCATCATTCGTTCATTCCAGATCTCGGCCGTGTTTCCGCACTTGTCGGTGCTGGAGAACGTGCGCATCGGCCTGCAGCGCAAGCTCGGCACCTCGTTTCATTTCTGGAAGAGCGAGACCACGCTGGATGTGCTCAATGACAGGGCGCGGCATCTGCTCGACGAAGTGGGCCTCTCCGATTGCGCCGACACCATCACGGTCGATCTGCCCTACGGCCGCAAGCGCGCGCTGGAGATCGCGACCACCCTGGCCATGGAGCCGGAACTGATGCTGCTCGACGAGCCTACCCAGGGCATGGGCCATGAAGACGTCAAGCGCGTGACCGACCTGATCAAGAAGGTCTCGGTCGGCCGCACCATTCTGATGGTCGAGCACAATATGAGCGTGGTGTCCGGCATCTGCGACCGCATCTCGGTACTGCAGCGTGGCGCCATCCTGGCCGAAGGCGATTACGCCAGCGTGTCGCGCAATCCGCAGGTGCTCGAAGCCTACATGGGCAGCGACGCTGCGCTCGAGGGAGCGCACTGATGACCAAGGCACTCGAGATCAGCGGGCTGCAGGCCTGGTATGGCGAATCGCATATCCTGCATGACGTGAACCTGTCGGTCGAACAGGGCGAGGTTGTCACGCTGCTGGGCCGCAATGGCGCCGGCCGCACGACCACGCTGCGCGCCATCATGGGCCTGACCGGGCGTCGCACCGGTTCGGTGAAGATCAACGGGGTCGAATCGATCCAGATGCCCACCTACCGCATCGCCCACCTTGGCGTCGGCTACTGCCCGGAAGAGCGCGCCATCTTTTCATCGCTGTCAGCGGAAGAGAACCTGCTGCTGCCGCCGACCTTGAAAGACGGCGGCATGGGCATCGACGAGATCTACCGGATGTTCCCCAACCTCGAAGAACGTCGCCACAGCCAGGGCACGCGCCTCTCCGGTGGCGAACAGCAGATGCTGGCCGTGGCGCGCATCCTGCGCACCGGCGCCAAGCTGCTGCTGCTGGATGAAATTTCCGAAGGACTGGCGCCCGTTATCGTGCAGGCGCTGGCCCGGATGATCACCGCCTTGAAGGCAAAGGGTTACACCATCGTGATGGTCGAGCAGAACTTCCGTTTCGCCGCGCCACTGGCGGACCGTTTCTTTGTGATGGAGCACGGCCAGATCGTCGAGGCCTTTGGTGCTGCCGAGCTGGCCACGAAGGCTGGCACGCTCAACGAATTGCTGGGGGTCTGAGATGGAGATCTTTGGCATTCCGCTCTCCGCGCTGCTGGGCCAGCTGCTGCTGGGCCTGGTCAACGGTTCGTTCTACGCGATGCTGTCGCTGGGGCTGGCCGTTATCTTCGGCCTGCTCAACGTGATCAACTTCGCGCACGGCGCGCTGTACATGATGGGCGCCTTCCTGGCCTGGATGGGCTTGAATTATTTCGGCATCAACTACTGGGTGATGCTGGCGGTCGCGCCCCTGATCGTGGCCGTGTTCGGCATCGTGATCGAAAAGACCATGCTGCGCTGGTTGTACCGGCTCGACCATTTGTATGGCCTGCTGCTGACCTTCGGCATCACGCTGATGCTCGAGGGCGTGTTCCGTTCCTTTTACGGCGTCTCCGGCCTGCCGTATTCGGTGCCCGAGCAATTGGCCGGCGCCACCGACCTCGGCTTCATGATCTTGCCGAACTACCGGGCCTGGGTGGTCGCCGCCTCCCTGACCGTGTGCCTCGGTACCTGGTTCGTGATCGAGAAGACGCGGCTGGGCGCCTACCTGCGCGCCGGTACCGAGAACCCGAAGATGGTCGAGGCCTTCGGCGTCAACGTGCCGCTGATGGTCACGCTGACCTATGGCTTCGGCGTTGCGCTGGCCGGTTTTGCCGGCGTGCTGGCGGCCCCCGTGCTGCAGGTCTCGCCGCTGATGGGCTCGAATTTGATCGTCACCATTTTTGCCGTGGTCGTCATCGGCGGCATGGGCTCGATCCTGGGCTCGATCGTCACCGGCCTCGGGCTGGGCGTGATCGAGGGCCTGACGCGGGTGTTCTATCCGGAGCTGTCGGCGACCGTGGTGTTCATCATCATGGCCATCGTGCTGCTGATCCGTCCGGCCGGCCTGTTCGGCCGCGAGAAATAACAACAGGAGTAAGGCAATGCTGAAGAAACTGGGCTATGCCGCCGTGCTGTTGCTGGCGCTGGTTGCGCCTTTCCAGCTGTACCCGGTGCTGATGATGAAGATGCTGTGCTTTGCGCTGTTTGCCTGCGCCTTCAATTTGCTGATCGGCTTTACCGGCCTGCTGTCCTTTGGTCACGCGGCCTTCTTCGGCGGCGCGTCCTACATCGCCGGCCATGCGCTGAAAGTGTGGGGATGGCCGTTCGAATTGGGCTTGCTGGCCGGTACCGCATTCGCGGCACTGCTGGGGCTGGTGATCGGCGGTCTCGCCATTCGCCGTCAGGGCATTTATTTCACGATGATCACGCTGGCGCTGGCGCAGATGCTGTTCTTCGTGTTCCTGCAGTCGTCGTTCACCGGCGGCGAAGACGGGCTGCAGTCTATCCCGCGCGGCAAGCTGTTCGGCCTGATCGACCTGCAGAGCGACCTGACCATGTATTACGTGGTGCTGGCCATCGTGATCGCCGCCTTCCTGCTGATCGTGCGCATCGTGCATTCGCCGTTCGGCCAGTTGCTCAAAGCCGTGCGCGAGAATGAGCCGCGCGCGACCTCGCTCGGCTATGACGTCGACCGCTACAAGCTGATGGCCTTCGTGCTGTCGGCCGCGCTGGCCGGCCTGGCCGGCGCCACCAAGGCGGTGGTGCTGGGCTTTGGCACGCTGACTGATGTGCACTGGTCGATGTCGGGCCTGGTGGTGCTGATGACCCTGGTCGGCGGCATGGGCACCTTGTTCGGCCCCGTGATCGGCGCGATCATCATCATCGCGCTGGAAAACAAGCTGGGTGACCTCGGTGGCTGGCTGGCGTCGGTGACCTCGGTCGAGTGGTTCAACACCATCGGTGAATCGGTGACGATGGTGACCGGTTTGATTTTCGTGATCTGCGTGCTGGCCTTCCGTCGCGGCATCATCGGCGAACTGGCTGCACGGATCAAATAAGCCGACAGGACAGACGCCCGCAAGGACGATAGAGAAGACGAATATGGCGCAAGCGACATTCCACTGGGAAGACCCGTTGCTGCTGGACCAGCAGCTGACGGCGGATGAACGCATGGTGCGCGATGCCGCGCAAGCCTATGCACAAGGCCAGCTGATGCCGCGCGTGCTCGAGTGTTTCCGGCATGAGCGCTTCGACACGGCCATTTTCCGCGAGATGGGCGAGCTCGGCCTGTTCGGGCCGACGATCCCGACGCAGTATGGCGGTGCCGGCCTCAACTACGTCAGCTATGGCCTGATCGCGCGCGAGATCGAGCGCGTCGATTCGGGCTTCCGCTCGGTGATGAGCGTGCAAAGCTCGCTGGTGATGGTGCCCATCCATGAATTCGGCAGCGAAGCGCAAAAGCAGAAGTATCTGCCGGGGCTGGCCAGCGGAGAACTGGTCGGTTGCTTCGGCCTGACCGAGCCCAACCATGGTTCCGACCCGGCCAGCATGGAAACCCGCGCGCGCAGCGTGGCCGGCGGTTATGAGCTGAGCGGCGCGAAGATGTGGATCACCAACAGCCCGCTGGCCGATGTGTTCGTGGTCTGGGCCAAGGATGATGCCGGTGATATCCGCGGCTTCATCCTCGAGAAGGGGATGAAGGGCCTGTCGGCGCCGAAAATCGAGGGCAAGGTCGGGCTGCGCGCCTCCGTTACCGGCGAGATCGTGATGGACAAGGTGTTCGTGCCCGAAGAGAACCGCTTCCCGACCGTCAAGGGCCTGAAGGGCCCGTTCACCTGCCTCAATTCCGCCCGCTACGGCATCGCCTGGGGCGCGCTGGGCGCGGCCGAATTCTGCTGGCATGCGGCGCGCCAGTACACGCTGGACCGCAAGCAGTTCGGCCGTCCGCTGGCCGCCAACCAGCTGGTGCAGAAGAAGCTGGCCGACATGCAGACCGATATCGCGTTGGGCTTGCAGGGCTGCCTGCGGCTGGGCCGGATGAAGGATGAAGGCACGGCGGCGGTCGAGATCACCTCGATCATGAAGCGCAACTCGGCCGGCAAGGCGCTCGATATCGCGCGCGTCGCGCGCGATATGCTGGGCGGGAATGGCATTAGCGACGAGTTCGGCGTCATTCGCCACGTGGTCAACCTCGAGGTCGTCAATACCTACGAGGGCACGGCCGATGTGCATGCGCTGATCCTCGGCCGCGCCCAGACCGGGATCCAGGCATTTTTCTGATGCCGTCCCGCCGGCCATGAAAAAACCCGGCCGCGGCCGGGTTTTTTTACGCTAGGGCTTCAGCGCCCAGCGGATCAGCATGGCCACGATGCCGAGCGCTGCCACCGACAGCGCCCAGATCAGCACGAACCAGCCCAGTTTTCTGGCGAACGATGTCATCGCTAGTCTCGTCCGGCCGCGCTCAGTGATAGCCGCCGGCCGCATTCACCTTGCCGCGGAATACCCAGTACGAATAAAAGGTGTAGGCCAGGATGATGGGCAGCAGCACCGAAGCGCCCACCAGCAGGAAGCGCAGGCTGTTGTCCGGCGCTGCCGCGGCCCAGATCGTCACCGACGAGGGCACGATATGCGGATAGAAGCTGATGCACAGGCCGACGAAGGACAGCACGAACAGGCCCAGCGAGGCGATGAAGGGCATCAGCTCGTGGCGCTCGCGCAGGCCGATCCAGAGCGCGATCGCGCAGGCCAGCACCAGCGCCGGCACCGGCATCACGTACAGCGCCTGCGGCCAGGCAAACCAGCGGGCCATGAATTGCTCGTTCAGGAAAGGCGTCCACAGGCTGACGATGCCGATCAGGGCCAGCGTCAGCACGCCCGAGACCCGGGCGAACTTTACCGATCGCTCTTGCACCTCGCCTTCGCATTTCCAGATCAGCCAGGTCGAGCCCAGCAGCGCATAGCCGATCACGAGCGCCACACCGGTGGTCAGCGAGAAGGGCGTCAGCCAGTCCCACCAGCCGCCGGCATAGGCGCGCGAGGCCACCGGGATGCCCTGCACGAAGGCGCCCAGCGCAATGCCCTGGAAGAAGGCTGCGGCCGTCGAGCCGACGGTGAAGGCCCAGTCCCAGATGAACTTGCGCTCGGTCTTCCAGCGGAACTCGAACGCCACCCCGCGAAACACCAGCGCCAGCAGCATCGCGATGATGGGCGCATACAGCGCCGGCATGATCACCGCATAGGCCAGCGGGAAGACCGCGAACAGGCCGCCGCCGCCCAGCACCAGCCAGGTCTCGTTGCCGTCCCAGACCGGGGCGACCGAGTTCATCATCTGGTCGCGATTCGGTTCGCCCTTGACGAACAGGAAGAGGATGCCGACACCGAGGTCGAAGCCGTCGAGGATCACATAGGCCAGCACCGCGAAGGCGATCAGGCCGGCCCAGATCAGTGGCAGGTCGATAGTCATGTTCAATTCCTTTCGTCGGCAGGCATGATCACCGGCGAGGGCATGATGCCGGCCGCGCGGATCGGTTCTGTGGCCGGCAAGCCCGGCTCATGCGCTTCGGGCGCACGCGACATCAGGCGCAGGGTGTAATAGGTGCCGACGCCGAACAGCGAGAAGTAGACGACGACAAACGCCAGCAGCGAGGCGCCGACGGCCGGCGCGTCAATCGCCGACGCCGATTGCGCGGTGCGCAGCAGGCCATAGACGGTGTAGGGCTGACGGCCGACCTCGGTCGTGATCCAGCCGGCCAGCACGGCGATGAAGCCGCTCGGTCCCATCAGCACGGCGGCACGCTGCAGCCAGGGCGCGTCGTACAGCCGGCGGCGCGCACGCAGCCACAGGCTCCACAGGCCCAGCCCCAGCATCGCCATGCCGATGCCGACCATCACGCGGAAGCTCCAGAACAGCACGCCGACCGGCGGCCGCTGGTCGGGCGGGAAGGCATCCAGTCCCTTCACTTCGGCGTCCGGATCATGCTTGAGGATCAGGCTGCCCAGCTTGGGCACGGCCAGCTTGGCGTCGATCCGCTGCTGTTCCGAATTCGGGATGCCGAACAGGATCAGCGGCGCGCCGGCATGGGTCTCGTAATGGCCCTCCATCGCGGCGATCTTGGCCGGCTGGTATTCGAGCGTGTTGAGGCCATGGAAATCGCCGGCAATGATCTGCAGCGGCGCGGTGCAGACGATCATCCACATCGCCATCGAGAACATGGTGCGCGCGCCTTCGTTCGAGACGCCGCTCTTGCGCGCCTTCAGCAGGTGCAGGGCGCCGACCGCGCCGACCACGAAGGCCGTCGTCAGGTAGGCCGCCAGCAGCATGTGCACCAGCCGGTACGGGAAGGAGGGATTGAAGATGACGGCCATCCAGTCGGTGACGATGAACTGGCCGGCTTCATTGGTGCCATAGCCCGCCGGCGTCTGCATCCAGCTGTTGACCGACAGGATCCAGAATGCCGACATGAAGGTGCCCAGCGCCACCATGGCGGTGGCGAAGAAATGCAGCTTCGCGCCGACGCGCTCGCGACCGAACAGCATCACGCCGAGGAAGCCGGCTTCCAGGAAGAAGGCCGACAGCACCTCATAGCCCATCATCGGGCCCAGCACCGGGCCGACCTTGTCGGAGAACACTGCCCAGTTGGTGCCGAACTGGTAGCTCATCACGATGCCGGAGACGACACCCATGCCGAAGGCGACCGCGAAGATCTTCTTCCAGTAATTGAACAGGTTCTCGAAGACCTGGCGACCGGTCAGCAAGGACAGGCCATTGAGGACCGCAAGGTAACTCGCGAGCCCGATCGAGAAGGCCGGGAAAATAATATGGAAGCTGACCGTGAATGCGAATTGCAGGCGGGCCAGCCCGAGGGCATCAATCAACATGAGGACATTCTTTCAGAGCGAACGGGGGAGCCGCAGACGCTCGCCTGAACACACATCGGGCGATCAGGCGGGCGCCTTGCTGTCGGCATGAGCCAGGAAGGCCAGGTGCGTGCTGGGGAAGATCCGGTCTTTCATGCGTAATCCCAGTGGTGTGGGGCGCAGGCGGTCAAGGACGGGTCGCTTGACTTCGGAAAATTGCAGGCTGATGGTGCGCAACGCGAGGCTTTTCTCAAGTTCTGTCAGTGTGCCCGGCGCGCTGCTGCCGGGTTGGTTCACTGCCAACAGGAACGGGAGTATACAGCGAGTGCCCGGATGCGTCCGGCCCGCCGACTCACGCTTTGATTGATGCGTTTGGGGCTGCGCAAAGGACCGGCTTTGGCCGGCACGGCGATCGGTACCACTGCGTCGGCGCTTGTCTTTTAAATTAAAGCGGTGATATTATATATTTTAATAAATTATAGATTCGTCGGCGTGCCCGGACCCGGTGGTGCGCACGAATCCAGGTGGGCGCCCGGGTCCATTGATGCGCCCGGATCCCTGGGTGCCACCCATCCCGGCAAGCTCAGCAACCCCGGCCTCCAGGAGACGCCCGATGTCGCAGACAGCAGTCAGCCCCCAAGTTCAGGGCTTTTTCGACCCCGCCACCTGGACCGTGACCTATGTGGTGTATGAAAAAGAAGGCAGCCCGTGCGCAATCATCGACTCGGTGCTGGACTACGACCCGAAATCCGGTCGCACCAGCACCGCATCGGCGGACAAAGTCATCGCCTTCGTCCGGCAAAAGCAGCTGACGGTGGCCTGGATACTCGAGACCCATGCGCATGCAGACCACATCACGGCCGCGCCCTATCTGAAGCAGACGCTGGGCGGCCGCACCGCGATCGGCGACCACATCACCACCGTGCAGAAGGTGTTCAAGGGCATCTTCAACCTGGAGCAGGGCTTCAATACCGAGGGCGCGCAGTTTGATCACCTGCTGCAGGAAGACGAGCAATTCGCCATCGGCCAGCTGACCGGTCACACCCTGTTCGTGCCCGGCCATACGCCGGCCTGCGTCGCCTACCGGATCGGCGATGCGGTGTTTGTCGGCGACACCATGTTCATGCCCGATGTCGGCACCGCGCGCTGCGACTTCCCCGGCGGCGATGCCAGGACGCTCTACCAGTCCGTGAAAAAGATACTCAGCCTGCCGGGCGAGACGCGGTTGTTCATGTGCCATGACTATCCGCCCGGCGAGCGTCCGATTGCCTTCGAGACCACGGTGGGCGAGCAGCGCGCCAAGAACATCCACATCCATGACGGGATCAGCGAGGCGCAGTTCGTCGATATGCGCAACCGGCGCGATGCGACGCTGGAGATGCCGGTGCTTATCCTGCCCTCGGTGCAGGTCAACATACGTGCCGGCGAGATGCCGCCCAAGGATGAGAACGGCGTCAGCTACCTGCGCATTCCGGTCAACGCGCTCTAAAAAAAATCCCGCGCCGAAGCGCGGGATTTTTGTCTGGTGCGGTAAAGCTTACAGGCCGGCGTTTTGCTGCGCGACCATCATGTACAGCATCGGGATCGACAGCATGGTGTTGAAGCGCGAGGTCAGCATCGCCAGGCGTGCGGCCTTGGCTTTTTCGTCGGCTTCGACCGTCACGATGCCCAGTGCCTTCTTCTGGTTCGGCCAGATGATGAACCAGACGTTGAAGGCCATCACCAGCGCCAGCCACATGCCGATACCGATGGCGTGGAACGGGATCTGCAGGCTCAGCGCAGCGGCCAGGTAGCCATTCATCCAGGCCAGCAGCCCGCCGGTGACAACGGTGGCCAGCGCCGCATAACGGAACCAGAACAATGCGGTCGGCGCGATGACCTTGCCGATGGCCGGCTTCTGCTCATCCGGGATCTTCGGCATCGACGGGATCTGCACGAAGTTGAAATACCACAGCAGGCCGATCCACATCACGCCCGACACGACGTGCAGCCAGCGCATGACGAACGCGCCCCATGCATGGCCCATGGCCGGGCCGGCGCCGGCCATGCTGCTGGCAATCAGCACCAGCAAAATCAGGATGACGAGGCCAGCGATGACGGTGCGGCCCAGGGATTGCAGAATAGCTGCCATAAATCCTCCAGAAAATTCAGTCCAACGAATTATTGTTAATGGATGCAAGGGCCAAGCCTTGCTCCTTTGTAAATCCCGCCGAAGTATAGCGTAACCGGCAAGCATCGTTGCGAGCGCATACGGTGGTGGTGCGCTGCCTCAAAACGGTCTGGCCGGCGGCACTCGGGCCGCGCCGACCGGCCCGGGTCGCTCAGCATGGATTCGCTCAGCCCGGATTCGCTTAGATCTGTTCGGGCGCGACCCGCGCAACATCAATGTGCGCCTGGCCAGTGGCCAGCCGCAGGCTCAGGGTTTGCGGCGCCTTCAATTGCGCGGTGTCGCGCAGTACCTGTCCCTGCTCGTCCTGCACGATGGCATAGCCGCGTTCCAGCGTGCGTTGTGGCGCCAGCATGTGCAGTTGGGCCTGCAGGCTAGCGAGGCGGTGCGAGCCGGCGATCCGACCTGCCTGAAAACCGGCCGACAATCGTTGCGAACGGGCCGACAGCCGGCTGCGCAGCAGTGGCGTATCCGGCAGCGCATGCTGCAGCCGCTGGCTCGCCCGGTCGAGCGCAAAGTGCGCCGTGGCCAGCGGCGCATCGGCCGCATGTTGCAGCCTCGCTTGCAGCGCGCCCAGCCGCAGCCGGTGCTGGCGGATCGCTGCGCCCGGGCCCTGGACGCGATGCGCGAGCCAGTCCAGGGTCTGGGTCCGGTCGTCGAGCTGGCGGCGCATGCTGGCATCGAGGTCCCAGGCCTGCTGTTCCAGCGTGGCCAGCCAGTCGGCGCGCGGCGTGGCCGCCAGTTCGGCCGCCGCCGTGGGGGTCGGCGCGCGCAGGTCGGCGACGAAGTCGGCGATCGTGAAGTCGGTCTCGTGGCCTACACCCGCGATCACCGGCATCGGGCAGGCGGCAATGGCGCGGGCGACGCCTTCGTCATTGAAGCACCACAGGTCTTCCAGGCTGCCCCCGCCGCGCCCGACGATCAGCAGGTCGCACTCGGCACGCGCCGCGGCGGTGGCAATCGCCTGTGCGATCTGGGCGGCAGCGCTGGCGCCTTGCACCAGCGTCGGATACAGCAGCAACTGCACATGCGGTGCGCGCCGGCGAAAGGCGGTGATCATGTCGCGCAGCGCAGCCGCCTGCGGGCTGGTGACGATGCCGACGGTGCGCGGGAACGATGGCAGCGCGCGCTTGCGTTCGGCATCGAACAGGCCTTCGCCGGCCAGTTTTGCCTTCAGCTTCAGGAAGGCTTCATACAGGTTGCCGACCCCGGCCCGGCGCATGGCCTCGACATTGAGCTGAAAGTCGCCGCGTGCGGCATACAGGCTGACGGTGGCGCGCACCTCGACCTTGTCGCCTTCGCGCGGCGCAAAGTCCACGTACTGGGCACGGCCGCGGAACATCACCGCCCGCACCTGGGCGCCGGCATCCTTGAGCGTGAAGTAGCAATGGCCGGACGCCGCGCGGGTGAAGTTGGAGATCTCGCCGGCGACCCAGGCCAGCGGGAAGCTGCGCTCGAGCAGACGCGAAACCGCCTGGTTCAGCTGGGAAACGGTCAGAATTTCCGGGCGGGCAGGTGTCGCTTCAGGCAGGTCGAATTCCATCGGGAAGGGCTTTCAGTGCTGGCTTTCCACATTATTGCCTGCAAGGGCGCACGTCGCCAGTTTCAGCAATCTTCCAGAGAGGGAAGGCGCACTTTTGAGGCAAGCCATTGATTATTAAAGGAAAAAATTTCTTGCCCGATTCTGAGGCAGCTCGGAAAAGTGCTTATGAATCAAGGACTTCAGGGGTAGGGCAGGTAGTTTGCCCACAAAGTTATCCACAGTAGCTGTGAACAACGGCCTTTGTGTCCCGACATCGATAGTGTCGACGGTTTTGCGCCCCCTCAATCCGGTGCCGGCTGCTGCCATCGCTGATCGATTTTCTGCAGTGCCTGCCGCTGGCCGTGCCTGTGCCGGGGAATTCTTGCCCGAGGGCAGTGAAGCGGATACAGTCTGCATCCATTTGCTTCTGTTCCTTCCATTTCACCGGGGACTGCACTTTGTTCGCCATCATTCAGGCTGCGGGCTGGCCAATCTGGTTCTTGCTTGCCGCATCCATCGTTGCGCTGACCGTCATCGTCGAGCGCGCATTGTACCTGCGGCCGATTCGCGTTTTGCCGCCGGCGCTGCTGGCCGAAGCGATCGCGGTGGCGCGCGCCGGGCGCGCCGATGCCGAGGTGGTGCGCCAGCTGGAGCTGAACTCGCCGCTGGGCCGGGTGCTGGCCGCCGGCCTGCGCAACACCGGCGCGCCACGCGAGGTGATGCGGCAGGCCATCGAGGAGGCCGGCCGGGCGGTGGCGCACCAGCTGGGCCGCTACCTGACTGCGTTGGGCACCATCGCGACCCTGGCCCCGCTGCTGGGCCTGTTCGGCACCGTGATCGGGATGATCGAGCTGTTCGGCGCGCAAGATGCCGGCGGCGGCGACCCGATGCGCATCGCCCATGGCATTTCGGTGGCGCTCTACAACACGGCTTTCGGGCTGGCAGTCGCGATGCCCTCGCTGGTTTTCCATCGCCATTTCCAGGCCAAGGTCGATGACTTCGTGGTCGACATGGAACAGCAAGCCGTGCATTTCGTCGATGCCGTCAACGGTGTGCGCGACTGACATGAATTTTCGCAAGGGCCAGGAGCGCGACCGTCCGGAGGTGAACCTGATCGCCTTCATCGACGTGCTGCTGGTGATCCTCATTTTCCTGATGGTCAGCACCACCTTCAGCAAGGTAAGCGCGCTGCGCGTGAGCCTGCCGACCGCGGACGCCAGCCAGAAGCAGGCGCCACCGAATGTGGTGGGGGTGGCGGTCGATGCCGATGGTCATTTTGCGGTCGACAACCGTCGGGTCGATGCGCGCGATGCGCAGTCGCTCGCGCCTTTGCTCAAGCAGGCCGCACGCGGCCAGGCCGATGCGATGGTCGAAGTCCATGCCGATGCGCGGGCTGCCCACCAGTCGGTGGTGCATGTGATGGAAGCGGCGCGCATCGCCGGCCTGACCCGGCTGAACTTTGCGACCCAGGCGTCGCGCCCGAACTGAGGATGCCTGTGCGCCGCGCCGACCTCGAAACCCTGCTCACCCGTGAATGGCGCCGTCGTGGCTGGCTGGCGACCTGCCTGCTGCCGCTGTCGCTGCTCTACGGGCTGTTGGCCGGCTTGCGCCGCTTGTTGTACTGGCTGCGCCTGTTCAGGCAGGTGCAATTGCCGGTGCCGGTGATCGTCGTCGGCAATATCTTTGTCGGCGGCACCGGCAAGACGCCGTTCACGATCTGGCTGGTGGAAAGCCTGCGCGAGCGCGGCTTCCGGCCCGGCGTGATTTCGCGCGGCTATGGCCGCGATTCGCATCAGATCGTCGAAGTGAAACCGTCCAGCACCGTGGCCGAGGTCGGCGACGAGCCCTTGCTGATCGCCCAGCGCAGCGGCGTGCCGGTGATGGTCGGGCGCGACCGCGTGTGGGCGGCGCGCCGGTTGCTGTCGTTGCACCCGGCGACCGATGTCATCATTGCCGACGACGGTCTTCAGCATTACGCGCTGGGACGGCAGGTCGAGATCCTGCTGTCGGATGCCCGCGGCGTCGGCAATGGCTGGCTGCTGCCGGCCGGCCCCCTGCGCGAGCCGGCCTCGCGGCGTGCCGACTTCCATGTGCTCAATGGCGTCGAGGCAGACGGCATGGACCGCTACACGATGGTGCTGCAAGGGCCGCAGGCCGAGCGCCTCAGCGATCGCAATGAGCGCATGCAACTGGCGGCGCTGCATGACGGGCGGCGCGTCGCGGCTGCGGCCGGCATTGGTCATCCGCAGCGCTTTTTCGACATGCTGGCCGCGCGCGGCGTGCCGCTGGCGGCGACCCTCGCCTTGCCGGATCACCATGATTTTGCCGGTCTGCCTTTCGCCGGCCTGGATGCCGATGTCATCCTCATCACCGAGAAGGATGCAGTAAAATGCGCGCGCAACGCGACGTTGCTGGCCGACCGCAGGATCTGGGTGGTGCCGGTGCGTGCCAGCATCGCCGGCCCCCTGGCCGACTCTATCGTGGAGAAATTGCGTGGATACCCGACTGCTTGACATCCTGGTCTGCCCCCTGTGCAAGGGGCCGCTGAAGCATGACAAGGATGCGCAGGAACTGATTTGCCCGCCCGATCGGCTGGCCTACCCGATCCGCGATGGCATCCCCATCATGTGGGCCGAGGAGGCGCGCGACCTGAATGCCGCACCGCCGGCCGGCAACGCCGGCTGACCGAGGGCGCACCCCCGGTCTGCGCCCGCACTGACCCGATCAGGTTTCCCCAGATGTCTTTCACTGTCATCATTCCCGCCCGCATGGCCTCGACCCGGCTGCCCGACAAGCCGCTGGCTGACATCGCCGGCTTGCCGATGGTGGTGCACGTGGCCCGGCGCGCTGCTTTGTCGAAGGCCGCGCGCGTGATCGTGGCCACCGATCATGCCGACGTGATGGCCGCCTGCGCACTGCATGGCGTGCAGGCCTGCATGACGCGCGCCGACCATCCCTCCGGCACCGACCGCATCGCTGAAGTGGCGGCCGCGGTCGACCTGCCCGCCGACGCCGTCATCGTCAATGTGCAGGGTGATGAACCGCTGATCGACCCCGCCCTGATCGATGCCTGCGCTGCGCGTGTGCGGGTCGAGGTGCCGGTGGCGACGGCGGCGCATCCGATCGATTCGGTCGATGATTTGTTCAATCCGAATGTCGTCAAGGTGGTGCTGGACGCAAACGGTGATGCGCTGCTGTTCTCGCGCGCACCGGTGCCCTGGCATCGCGATGGCTTCGCGCGCGACCGCACGCAGATGCCGGAAGACTATGTCGCACTGCGGCATGTCGGCATCTACGCGTACCGGCAATCTTTTCTGCAGCAATACCCGGCCCTGCCGCCGTCACCTATCGAGCACATCGAAGCGCTCGAACAATTGCGGGTGCTGTGGAACGGGCATCGCATCGCCGTGCATGTGGTCGATGAGGCGCCGGCGGCCGGGGTCGACACGCCGCAAGACCTGGAGCGCGTGCGCCGCCTGTTCGGTGCCTGACTGCCGCCTGCGGGCTCGCTGAGTGCCGGCCGACTGCTGCATGAGCCGGCGCAAGTGCTGCCCGAATTGGGATTGGCCGATGATTCTGTGGTAAGTTTCGGGCAAGGTAGTTGGGAGACAATACCGCCGCGCAGCCCGGGGTCCCGGTCGTGAGCCCGATGCGCCTGGCGGGTTTCCACGCTCGCACACAGACATAAAAATTAGTTTAAGGATTTACGATGCGGCTCATCCTGTTGGGAGCGCCCGGTGCCGGCAAGGGCACGCAGGCCTCCTATATCAAAGAACGATTCAACATCCCCCAGATCTCGACCGGCGACATGCTGCGCGCTGCCGTCAAGGAAGGCACGCCGCTGGGCATCGCGGCCAAGCAGGTCATGGATGCGGGCGGCCTGGTGTCGGATGAGATCATCATCGGCCTGGTGAAAGATCGCCTGAAGCAGCCGGACTGCGCGAACGGTTACCTGTTCGACGGCTTCCCGCGCACCATTCCGCAAGCCGACGCGATGAAAGACGCCGGCGTCGCCATCGACTACGTGCTCGAGATCGATGTGCCGGACGAGGCCATCATCGAACGCATGAGCGGCCGCCGCGTGCATACGGCCTCGGGTCGCACCTACCATGTGAAGTTCAACCCGCCCAAGGTCGCCGGCAAGGATGACGCCACCGGCGAAGAACTGATCCAGCGTGACGACGACAAGGAAGACACGGTCAAGAAACGCCTCGCGGTCTACCATGATCAGACCAAGGTGCTCGTCGGTTATTACAACGATTGGGCACAGACCGGCAAGCCGGGTGCGCCAAAGTACCGGAAGATCGCCGGCGTCGGCCCGGTCGAGGAAATCCGTGACCGCGCATTCGCGGCACTGGCCGAGTAAGGCACGAAAGAAAAAGCGGACCACGGTCCGCTTTTTTCATGCAGGATGCAGTCGTCGGTCGATGAAGGTCATTGCAAGCATCGCAGACCACCGCCGGCGTGAATCGACGGGCTCCAGGGCCCGGCAAGCTGTACAGCATATAGCGAGACCTCAAGTTTCATCGGGCCCGTGGCCGGCGTGACGCACTTCCCCGTGCGAGCGACTGCGCAGCGAGCCAGCGAAAAGTTTGCAGTAACAGCCTGACCGGCCGGCACAAGGCCGGCAGGCTGCTTATGTTGGAAACTGTCGTGAACTTAGGAGGAGACATATGGCATCAACAGGCTTGTGGTTTGCCGTCGCTTGCGGCCTCATCGCCGTGATCTACGGACTCATCTCTCGACGCTGGATCCTTGCACAGGATGCCGGCAATCCCCGCATGCAGGAAATTGCGGCCGCCATTCAGGCCGGCGCGGCCGCTTATCTGGCGCGCCAGTACCGCACCATTGCCATCGTCGGCGTGGTGCTGGCGATCCTGATCGGCGCCTTCCTCGACACCACGACCGCGGCCGGTTTTGTGCTCGGCGCGCTGTTGTCCGGCGCCTGCGGCTTCATCGGCATGAATGTGTCGGTGCGGGCCAATGTGCGTACCGCACAGGCGGCAACGCGCGGCATCGGCCCGGCGCTCGACGTCGCCTTCCGGGGCGGCGCGATCACCGGCATGCTGGTGGTCGGGCTCGGCCTGCTGGGCGTCTCCTTGTTCTACTACAGCATCGGTGGCCTGGAAGCGCCGACACCGGCCACGCTCAAGCCCCTGCTGGGCTTCGCCTTCGGTTCTTCGCTGATCTCGATCTTCGCGCGTCTCGGTGGCGGTATCTTCACCAAGGGCGCTGACGTCGGCGCCGACCTGGTGGGCAAAGTCGAGGCCGGCATTCCCGAGGATGATCCGCGCAACCCGGCCGTGATCGCCGATAACGTCGGCGACAACGTCGGTGACTGCGCCGGCATGGCCGCTGACCTGTTCGAGACCTATGCGGTGACCCTGATCGCGACCATGGCGCTGGGCGCGCTGATGGTGATGTCGGCGCCCGCTGCCGCAGTCACCTATCCGCTGGTGCTTGGCGGGGTGTCGATCATCGCGTCCATCATCGGCGTGATGTTCGTCAAAGCCAGCCCGGGGATGAAGAACGTGATGCCGGCGCTGTACCGCGGCCTGATCGTCTCCGGTGTGCTGTCACTGATCGCCTTCTATTTCGTCACCCTCCACCTGTTCCCTGAGCCGGTGACGATGGCGGGCGACCGGGTGGTGACGCCCATGGGCCTGTTCGGTGCCTGCGTGGTCGGCCTGGTCTTGACGGCGGCGATGGTGTGGATCACCGAGTACTACACCGGCACCGATTTCGCGCCGGTCAAGCACATCGCGCAGGCATCGACCACCGGGCATGCGACCAACATCATCGCCGGCATCGGCATCTCGATGAAGTCGACTGCCTGGCCGGTACTGTTCGTCTGTGCCGGCATCCTGGTCTCGTATGCGCAGGCCGGCCTGTTCGGCATTGCGGTGGCGGCCACTTCCATGCTGAGCATGGCCGGCATCATCGTCGCGCTGGATGCCTACGGCCCGATCACGGACAACGCCGGCGGCATCGCCGAGATGGCCGAGCTGCCCGACAGCGTGCGCGAGATCACCGATCCGCTGGATGCGGTCGGCAACACCACCAAGGCCGTGACCAAGGGCTATGCGATCGGCTCGGCCGGCCTGGCGGCACTGGTGCTGTTCGCCGACTACACGCATGCGCTGGGTGAGCGGGGCATCAACGTCACCTTCGACTTGTCGGACCCGATGGTCATCGTCGGCCTCTTCATCGGTGGCCTGATCCCCTTCCTGTTCGGCGCCATGGCGATGGAAGCCGTCGGCCGGGCCGCCGGTGCCGTGGTCGAGGAAGTGCGGCGCCAGTTCCGCGAGATACCCGGCATCATGCAGGGCACGGCGAAGCCGGAGTACGGCCGGGCGGTGGACATGCTGACGGCGGCGGCGATCAAGGAAATGATGATCCCGTCTTTGCTGCCGGTGGTCGTGCCCATCGTGGTCGGCATCGTGCTCGGCCCGAAGGCGCTCGGCGGCCTGCTGATGGGCACCATCGTCACTGGCCTGTTCGTGGCGATCTCGATGTGTACCGGCGTCGGCGCCTGGGACAATGCGAAGAAGTACATCGAGGACGGCCATCACGGCGGCAAGGGCAGCGATGCCCACAAGGCTGCGGTGACCGGCGACACCGTCGGCGACCCGTACAAGGACACCGCCGGCCCGGCCGTCAACCCGCTGATCAAGATCATCAACCTGGTGGCGCTGCTGATCGTGCCCTTGCTGGGCGCAACGGGCCTGATCGGCTGACCTGCCGACCCGCTGATCAGCGGGTCGTCGACAAGCCTCCCTTTGAAAATCAAAAAAGGCAGCTGCGGCTGCCTTTTTTGTTGCAGGGTTATCATAGCCGCTTTGCCGATGGCCGCTGTGGCAGCGGGCCCGGCCGGGACACCTATTTTTCAACTGCCAGTCAATCAGGAGCAATCATGGAATTCAAGAACAATGTCGTCATCATCACCGGCGGCGCATCGGGCCTGGGCGCTGCGACCGCGCGCATGATCGTCGAGAACGGCGGCAAGGTGATGCTGGCTGATGTGCAGGTCGAGGCCGGTGAAAAGCTGGCCGCCGAGCTGGGTGGCAAGTTCCTGAAGTGCGACGTGACCTCCGACGCCGACGGCCGCGCCGTGGTGGCTGCGGCCGAATCGATGGGCACCCTGGTCGGCCTGGTCAACTGCGCCGGCGTGGCGCCGGCCGCCAAGACCGTTGGCAAGGAAGGCGCGCATCCGCTGGAGCTGTTCCAGCGCGTGGTCAACATCAACCTGGTCGGTACCTTCAACATGTCGCGCCTGGCGGCCGAGGCCATGAGCAAGAATGCGCCGAATGCCGCCGGCGAGCGCGGCGTGATCGTCAATACCGCTTCGGTGGCCGCCTATGACGGCCAGATCGGCCAGGCCGCTTACGGTTCGTCGAAGGCCGGCGTGGTCGGCCTGACCCTGCCGATGGCGCGCGACCTTTCGCGCAACGGCATCCGCGTGATGACGATTGCCCCCGGCATCTTCGAGACCCCGATGCTTTTGGGCATGCCGCAGGAAGTGCAGGACGCGCTGGGCCAGATGGTGCCGTTCCCGCCGCGCCTGGGCAAGCCGGCCGAGTATGCGCAGCTGACCAAGACCATCTTCGAGAACACGATGCTCAACGGCGAGACCATCCGCCTTGACGGCGCGATCCGCATGCAGCCGAAGTAAGGGCGGCCTTGCGCGGCAGGGCGGCGTCATGCAGGGCTCGCATTGGTCGGGACCCGCTGCCGCCGTTCCGGCTGTTTTTTGATGTGGCAAACGGGCAATAGTCCATTGTCCGATTGTGCCCTTTGCTTTCCCGCTGGTAATCTGCGGGAATGTCCCAGCCTCAAAAAATCGCCCTGTTCCTGACCGGGGGTGGCGCGCGCGCTGCCTACCAGGTGGGCGTGTTGCAGGCTATCTTTTCCCTGTTGTCCGAGACCGGCTGGTCGTCGGAACGCAATCCGTTTGCCATCGTCTGCGGTACGTCGGCCGGCGCCATCAATGCCACCGCGTATGCGTCCAAGGCCGACAATTTCGAGACGGCGGTCACCGACTTGCTCTCGGTCTGGCGCAACCTCGAAGTCGAGCAGGTCTATCGCGCCGACTCGATCGGCGTCATCCGTTCCGGTGCCCGCTGGCTGACCCTGCTGTCCTTCGGCTGGCTGCTGCGCCAGTGGCGCGCGCAACCGCCGAACTCCCTGCTGGACAATTCGCCGCTGGTCGGCTTGCTGCACAAGATGCTGGACCTGCGGCGACTGGATGCAGCGCTCGAAGCCGGTCACCTGGAGGCGCTGGCTATCTCGGCCTCCTCCTATACGGCCGGACGGCATGTGACCTTTTACCAGGCCGCCAGCGAGATACCGAACTGGAACCGGGTGCAGCGGATGTCGGTGCAACAGCAAATCGGCGTCGACCACTTGCTGGCCTCGTCGGCCATCCCGCTGATCTTCCCGGCCGTGCCGCTGTACTGCAATGACCGCTGCGAGTATTTTGGCGATGGCTCGCTGCGCGAAGTGGCGCCGATCTCGCCGGCCATCCACCTCGGCGCCGACAAGGTGCTGGTGATTGGCGCCGGCAGTATCGGCGGGCCGGAGCGCAGTTTCGACGAGTTTTCCGGTTATCCCAGCCTGGCCCAGGTGGCCGGCCATGCGATGTCGAGCATCTTCCTCGACAGCCTGTCGGTCGACATCGAAAGGCTGGGGCGGATCAACCGCACGCTGTCGCTGCTGACCCCCGATCAGCTGGCCAAGACCAGCCTGCGGCCGGTGCAGATGCTGGCGATTACGCCATCGCAGGCGCTCGACTCGATTGCCAGCCGCCATGTGGGGAGCTTGCCGCTGCCGATCCGGACAATGTTATCGGCCATCGGCGCGACCGAAAGGCGCGGTGCGGCGCTGGCCTCTTATCTGCTGTTTGAATCTTCGTATACCCGCTCGCTGATCGAGCTTGGCCAAATTGACACCCTGTCGCGGCGCGACGAAGTGCTGCAATTTTTCGGGGTCGATGCCGATTCCGGTCGGTCAACGACCGCCAGCCGGGCCGGGGAAGTGGCTGCCTGAGCTGTCAGGTGTAAGTCAGCCGCAGTCGCTGCGAATATATTTCGCTGGATTTAACGCCTATTCACTGGCATTTAGCGACTATTTTGCCTAAATGTTACTGACTTTTCGGTCAAAAGCGCCCGCAGGGGTTTTTCCGGAACCAAAGGGCGGGTATCATCTCAAATTGCCGGTAGTCATGCAGCTAAGCCTCTCGATATCCCAGAGGCATAAATCGCAGCCGGTTCACACGCAAGCATTGCAATAAGAATAATTTATCTGGATTTGCGTGTGTTTTTGATTGTCTCAACACGACCGTGAATATTTACATGCTCAACGCGCCGGTACTGCGCGACGAAGAGAGCCTGGAACCGGTGTCCAGTGACGGCTTGCTGCGCACTGTACCTCGCAATGTCGTTCAATCGATCCGCGCTTTCCGGGTCGATGAACTGCAGGCCGAGGCGCTCCGCATGGGGCACCATTTTCTGTATGCGAATTGCTCGCAGGCCCTGACGCGTCAGCAGGTTTTGGCGGCGATCACGGAGTCCTTCCATATTCCCCGGCCGTTCGGAAAGAATTATGACGCACTGACCGATTGCCTGACGACGACCGTTTCGGACGCCGGCGAGCAACCCGGTTTCCTGGTCGTGCTCGAAGACCTGCCGAATACCCAGAAATTCGACAAGGAAGCGCGCGAGAACCTGCTCGACGTTTTCCGTGATGCCGCCGACTTCTGGGGCGAGAAAAAAGTCGCGTTCCGCGTCTTCTTCTCGTTCCACCTTTCCAGCAAGTAACACTGCGATCGCGCGCATCGGGCGTGCATCGCCCACTGATAAAATGCGCGCAATGAAAAACCTCGTCATCCTGATTTCAGGACGTGGCAGCAATATGGAAGCGATCTTGCGCGCCGCCGCCGCCGAGCAGTGGCCGGCGAAGATCGCTGCCGTCATCAGCAACAAGCCTACCGCCTCCGGGCTTCAAACGGCTGCAGCGGCCGGCATTGCCACCGCCGTGGTCGAGCACAAGCAGTATCCGGATCGTGACAGCTTCGACGCCGCCCTCGCTGCAGTGATCGATGAATACGCGCCCGACCTCGTTGTGCTGGCCGGTTTCATGCGTATCCTGACGCCGGCTTTTGTCGAGCATTATCAGGGCCGGCTGTTGAATATTCATCCGTCGCTGTTGCCGAGTTTCCCGGGGCTGGCGACCCATCAGCAAGCGCTTGATGCCGGCGTGAAGTTTCATGGCGCGACCGTGCACTTCGTGACGCCGGTGCTGGATCATGGACCGATTGTCGAGCAAGCCGTCGTGCCAGTTCATGCCGACGATACCGAAGACAGCCTTGCTGCCCGCGTGCTGCAGCAAGAACACCTCATTTACCCGCGTGCCGTGCGCGACATATTGGAAGGACGCGCATGGCTCGATGGTGAGCGCGTGCGCCGAACAACATGAGATTACCTCCCTGGATCGTTGGCAGCACCGAAGAAGCGCTGCGCGACGTTTTGCGTTTTACCGGCCCGGCGGATGCCGTGCTGTCGCGCTATTTTCGCGATCACCCCAAGCTGGGCAGCCGCGAACGCGGCGTGATTGCCGACGCGGTCTATGCCTTGCTGCGCCAGCGGCTGGCGCTGACCCAGTTTGCCGAATCCGGTTCGGGTCCGCAAATGCGCCGTGTCGCCTTGCTGGCACTGGCCGAATCCGCCGGCCTCGATACGCTCGGCGGGCTGTCCGATGTCGAGCAGGAATGGCTGGGGCGCGTGATGGCGATCGACCGCCATAACCTGCCGCGCGCGATCCGCGCCAGCTTCCCGGACTGGATACTCGAACGCTTTGATGCGCAATACGGTGAAGAAGAGGCGACGGCGATCGTCGATGCGCTGAACCGTCCGGCGCCACTGGACCTGCGCGTCAATACCTTGAAGTCGACCCTGGAAGAGGCCGAAGCCGGGCTCACCCATGCCGGCGTGGTCTTCGAGCGCACGCCATTTTCACCGCTGTGCCTGCGCCTGCCGCGCAAGCCGGCGCTGCAGAACCTCGACCTGTTCAAGAACGGCGCGATCGAGGTCCAGGATGAAGGCAGCCAGCTGCTCGCGCAAATGCTGGGCGCGCGGCGCGGCGAGATGGTGGTGGATTTCTGTGCCGGCGCCGGCGGCAAGACGCTGGCCATCGGCGCCCTGATGCGCAATACCGGCCGCTTGTATGCGTTCGATGTTTCAGAGAAGCGACTGGCCAAGCTCAAGCCACGGGTGGCGCGCAGCGGTCTCTCGAACGTGCACCCGGTGGTGATCGCGCATGAGAACGATGCCAAGGTCAAGCGACTGGCCGGCAAGGTCGACCGCGTACTGGTCGATGCGCCTTGCAGCGGCCTGGGCACGCTGCGCCGCAATCCGGATGTGAAGTGGCGGCAGATGCCGCAGGATGTGGCCGAGCTCAACGTCAAGCAGCTGGCGATCCTGGTCAGCGCCGCGCGACTGGTCAAGCCGGGCGGCCGGCTGGTCTATGCGACCTGCAGTCTGCTGGCTGAAGAGAACGAGGGTATCGTCGAGCAATTCCTCGCCGCCCATGAGGCCTTCACGCTGGTGCCTGCGAATGCAGTGCTGGCCGAGCACAAAGTGGCGCTCGATACCGGCGACACGCTGAAGTTGCTGCCCCACCGACACCAGACGGACGGATTCTTTGCGGCCGTGCTGGAGCGAAAAAAATAAACCTGTCCTGGTCCGCCTTCGCGCCCTCCGCCATGCCCCCATCGTCGACCCTGTTACCTGAATTGCTGGCCGATTTCGAGCGTCCCGATTTCCAGTGGCAGTTGCTGGCCCTGGGGCTGTGCGTGATCGCCGGCTGGCTGCTCTCGCATGCGCTGATGCGCCGCTTCTCGGCCCAGCCGGTGACGCTGGGCAGCTTCAGCACCGCGGTCGACAGCTTCCAGCGCGTGCTCACGCCGCTGTCGGTGCTGCTGATGATCGTGCTGGCGATCCTGGTCCTGGGCCGCTGGCAGGCTGTCGGCCTGTTGCGCACGGCCTTGCCGCTGCTGCTCTCGTTCGTGCTGATCCGGCTGGTGTTCTACCTGTTGCGCAAGGCCTTTGCGCGCAATGGCCGGGTCGGTGGCGTGCTGCAGGCCTTCGAGCAATTCTTTGCCGTCGTGATCTGGTCCGGGGTGGCCGTCTACATCACCGGCTTGTGGCCGGAATTCGTGCAGATGCTCGAAGAGACCACCTTGCCCGTGGGTCGCCATCGCGAATCGCTGATGGTGATGTTGCAGGCCCTGCTGTATGTGGGCATCACGCTGGTGCTGGCCCTGTGGGCGGCGGCCACGCTCGAGCAGCGGCTGATGAAGCTCGACACCATGCACTCGTCGCTGCGGGTGGTGCTGTCGCGGGTCGGGCGCGCGTCGCTGATCCTGGTGGCCGTGATGGTCAGCCTGTCGGTGGTCGGCATCGACCTGACAGTGCTGTCGGTCTTTGGCGGCGCGCTCGGCGTTGGCCTCGGCCTCGGCCTGCAAAAGCTGGTCAGCAGCTATGTGTCGGGCTTCGTGATCCTGCTCGAACGCAGTCTCTCCATCGGTGATGTCGTCACCGTCGATCGCTACAGCGGCCAGGTGGTGCAGATCAACACCCGTTACACCGTGATCAAGGGCGGCGATGGCACCGAATCGGTGATCCCGAATGAACTGCTGGTGTCCGCGCCTGTCCAGAACCTTTGCCTGAGCGACCGCAATGCGCGGGTCAGCACTACGCTCATCGTTGCACAAGAGACCGACATCAACGCGCTCTTTGCCTTGGCCTTGCCCGTGCTCGCTGCCATTCCGCGCGTGCTGGCCACGCCGGCGCCGACCGCGATGCTGCTGCGTTTTGCGCCCGAGGGACTGGAGCTGGAGTTCGCTTTCTGGATCGCTGATCCGGAAAAAGGCAAGGTATCGGTGCTGTCCGCGGCCAATCTGGCCTTGTTGACATTGTTGAAATCGCAGGGGATTCGGCTCGCGGGGATGCAGCCGCATTAGCGAGATCTACAATCGGTGACTAACAAGTCATTGATTCAAAAGACTTTATCAGCATAATCTCGTCAAGTTTTGGGGCGTTCGCACACAAAACGGCGTACAATTCTTTCTCAGGGCTAAGCCAACAGGGATGATTCCTGCTGGATGCCCCGTTTTCGTATTGGAGAAAAAATGTCCCAACATTCCGGCCTGGATGCTGTGCTCGATTTCCTGCTCAACGGCATAACAGGCGCCAGTGGATGGCAGATCCTGTTGTTCACGCTGGCGGTCACCCACGTGACGATCGCCGCAGTCACCATTTTCCTGCATCGCTGCCAGGCGCACCGCGCGCTGGACCTGCATGCGATCCCCAGCCATTTCTTCCGCTTCTGGCTGTGGCTGACGACCGGCATGGTCACCAAGGAATGGGCAGCGATCCATCGCAAGCATCACGCCAAGTGCGAGACGGTCGATGATCCGCACAGCCCGGTCACGCGCGGCATCGAGACGGTGCTGCTCGAAGGCGCCGAACTGTACCGCGTGGAATCCAAGAATCGCGAGACGATCGAGAAATACGGTCACGGCACGCCGGACGACTGGCTCGAGCGCAATGTCTATACCAAGCATTCGGCACTGGGCGTGGCCCTGATGATGATCATCGACGTGTCGCTGTTTGGCGTGCTGGGCCTGACGGTCTGGGCAGTGCAGATGGCCTGGATCCCGATCACCGCAGCCGGCATCATCAACGGCATCGGCCACTACTGGGGCTATCGCAACTTCGATTGCAAGGATGCGTCGACCAACGTTTTCCCGTTTGGCATCCTGATCGGTGGCGAAGAGCTGCATAACAACCACCACACTTATGGCACGTCGGCGAAGCTGTCGAACAAGTGGTGGGAATTCGATATCGGCTGGATGTACATCACCATCCTGTCTTTCTTCGGCCTGGCCAAAGTGAAGAAGATTGCGCCGGCACCGAAGTTCGACCGCCAGAAACTGGTGGCTGACCTCGACACCCTGCAATCGGTGGTCGCGAACCGCTATGACGTGATGGCCAAGTACGCCCGCTCGCTGCGTCATACCTGGAGCGACGAGCTGGATCATTTGCGCGCGAATGCGAAGTTCGAATCCGGCTTCCTGAAATCGACCAAGCAACTGCTGCAACTGGAGCCGGCCAGCCTCGAAAGCGGCCAGCAGCAACAGCTGTCCGAACTGTTCAAGCACAGCAAGTCGCTCAAGACCATGCATGAGATGCGCGTGGAACTGGGCGCGATCTGGGAGCGCTCGCATTCGAGCAGCGACCAGTTGCTGCAGCAACTGCGTGACTGGTGCGCGCGCGCGGAAGCCTCGGGCATCCGTTCGCTGCAGGAGTTCTCGCTGCGCTTGCGCAGCTACGCCTGATCCGGCCCTCGCTTCAGAAAAAAGCCCCGCAGAGCGGGGCTTTTTTTGTCTGAGGCGCTCGCGATCGGCTGATCCGGGCAGCGAAAGACGAAAAAAAACCTCGCGGCTTCGCGAGGTTTTTTGATGCCGACAGAAACCGCTTACTTGATCTTGGTTTCTTTGTATTCGACGTGCTTGCGTGCCTTCGGGTCGAACTTCATGATCGACATTTTTTCTGGCATCGTGCGCTTGTTCTTGGTGGTGGTGTAGAAGTGACCGGTGCCGGCTGTCGACTCCAGTTTGATCTTCTCGCGGCCTTTGCTGGTTGCCATGGTTCAGTATCCTTTGCTTAAAGCTATTTAAACTTTCGCGCCACGAGCGCGCATATCGGCCAGCACCGCATCGATGCCCAGCTTGTCGATGACGCGGATGCCCGCACCCGACACCGTCAGACGAACCCAGCGGTTTTCCGACTCAACCCAGAAACGGCGGTTCTGCAGGTTGGGCAGGAAGCGGCGCTTGGTCTTGTTATTTGCGTGGGAGACATTGTTGCCGACCATCGGCTTCTTCCCGGTAACTTCGCATTCACGTGCCACAGCAGACTCCTTGT
>JACCDG011458320.1_pt1 | contig 32737 bp, 36 predicted proteins | sample 7442471 | NCBI WGS metagenome assembly JACCDG01 (sample SAMN15323444, study PRJNA562643) | freshwater metagenome | isolation source: river surface water | place: USA:Blue River Watershed | collected 2017-08-17 | reverse complement strand
GGGGATGAGGTCGTAGCTGGATTGCTCGGCGGCGGAATTGAAATCGAAGAAGGTCATGATCAGGACTCCTGAGAGGAAATGGCTGGGGTGGGGGTGGGGGTGTTGGGGGCGGCCTCGGAGTTACCGGTCTGCGGACGGGCAAAATCCAGGCGCTCGTTGGCTGGGCGTGCAGGACCGGCGATCTTTTGCATCAGGCGACCAAGATCCGGCTCCTCAACGGCATCAAGGCGGCCACTGCGATCCTTGGCGGGGTAGCCCCATTGGTTGAGCGTGTGACACACGAAGGCGCGATAGCTGCTGCCGTCGTCAGCCTTGATCTCGGCCAGCGTGACGACCTCGTCCACGATGCCGGGCAACTCCAGGCCGGTCTTGGAGCCATCGATCTGCAGTGTGAAAACACGGCGGTTGAAGTCGTCCAGCGCCTCGTTGAGGATCCCGACGAACCACACGTTCTTGCGACGGGTGTGCTGCAAGTGGGTGAGCCAGCCGATCATTTCCTGGCCCATCAGGCCGTAGGCCCCTCGACTGTCGGGCTTGCCGGTCTTCTCGGAATAGGCCTGGGGCTGGCCCTTGCACCACTGCAGACAGAGTCGGCCTGCCACAGTGATGGAATCAACGAACACCGTCTCGTACTTGTCCAGCACGGCCGGATCCCCGAAACGCTGGCACACCGCCTGGAAGTGAGCCTCGCTGTACGGTTGGTCATCGCGCAGCGCCGGATTGGGGCCACCGATGAACACCGCAAAATCACGGCATTCCTGCCAGGTGCGGGGGCGAATGGTGTCGCCTGCATAGCCTTCGACGGCCAGGTCTCCGGCCTCCAGATCAAAGAACAGGGTCGAGACCGGGTTGAGTGTCCAGAGCTGAGAGGTCTTGCCAATGCCGGACTTGCCGACCAGCACGCCCTTGACACCCCGGCGTTCTGCCAGCCGTTGATCAGCGGTGATGATGGGCAAGCTCATTTGGCCACCTCCGTGAAGTCCCCACTGAAGAACACCTCGGCGACCGTATTGGTACCGGCGGCTCCACGTTTGCGGGCTTGCTCGTACAACTCGCGCAGACCACTCAGGCCACGACGAGCCTGGGCCACTTGCACTTCGATGCCCACGATCGCAAACGCCAGTTCATCGAGCGTGGCTTTTTCGATGGCAACGAATTGCTCCTGTGGACGATGAGCACCTTGGGGTGGAACGCGCAGGGTCTCAGGCAACTCCTGCATCCCCCAGCCGGAGAGCTCGCGCAGCTTTTGCGTGATGGTTTTCTTTTGGAACAACATGGTGTTTACTCCTTGACAAGGGCGAGGCGGTACGAGGGCTTGCCGGACTTGACGGTGCGGGCAGCCTCGAAGGCGGACTTGAGGGTTTCGGGCCAGGCGTTGAACTTGGTCTCGCTGACCCGGTAGCTGATCTCGACGTACTGCTTGGGGTCATCGCCGCTTTGCGCAATGCGCCGGGTGATCTCGGCCAGACGGGTCTGGTCCCACTCGACTTTCTTGGGCAGGTCGGCCGTGATGCGCACGTCCCCGTCATCGAAGTGAACAACCCCGGTGTCTTTGCCCGCGTCGTGGCGCAGATTGCGGGCACGTTCGGCCCACTTGAAGTCAATGGCCTGCTCGACGTGGTCGCTGAGCGCCTTGGCCGCGGCCAACATGTCAGCAGCCGCGTTTTTGATACGAAAGAGCAGCTCCGCCGGCTGTTGCGCCAGCGTCCCAGCCGGCGTGGCCAACACCGCTTCAGGCGTAAAGCTCAGTTCGGTGTTCATGCGGCACCTCCGCTGACTTCACGCTCGGACGTGCTCTTGCGCAGGCTGTCGACTTCGAAGGCTTCGATGTCTTCGATGCGGTAGCGGACCTGGCCCTGCAGTTTCAGAAAGACGGGGCCGATGCCCTCGGAACGCCAGCGCTCCAGGGTGGCCTCGCTCAAGTCCCAACGATCGGCGAGCTGCCGTTGGTTGAGGTGGCGTACGGTTTCAACGGTTTGCAATTGAATCTCCTTGAGGATGAAAGTGACCCTGGTTCGTGCTGCTTGGGAGCGGCGCTAACCAGTGCTTTCAGTTTTTCAAGGCGCGTTCTGCAAACCGTTCTGCAGATTCGGCAGAACCGTTCTGCAAATCGGATTCGTGCGTAAATGGCACAAAAAAACCCGGCCTCCTGCGAACAGGAGCCGGGCTGCGGGGACGTTTTGGGATGGTTTTGGACTCTGACTGGCCGATCAGAGCCAGGGCTGGTCTTCAGGGTGAAAGATCAATTCATAGACCTTGTCGTCCTGGGTGAACTGAACGAAGGCCTTGTAGACCTCCTTGTTCCGGCCGAAATATTTGGCCGGCTGAAACGGAAATGCACTGGAGCCACAGCGTTCGCCGATCTGACGGCCCTCCAGCCGGTGGCCATGTGCATCGATCAACGCCAGCAGGATCTTTTGCTGCATCCCTTCAAGCTCGTATTTCACGCCGTCCACATAGGCCCAGCCCTTGTCGCGCAAATGGCGCAGCGACGTGGTCGGTGCGGCTTCTTCCACAGGCCGCAACACGGGAGCGTCCAGCCTGTCCTCAAAGAATAGAAACTGGCTCTGTGACAGCCGCGCCACCGACGCGAGATGCGCCACGTCGTACCCCGCCAGCGGAGATCCGTCTGGCAGCGGCATGGCCGTGGTGGTCAAAATCTTGGCCGACTGCGTTGCGTGGTCAACACGGATCTGATCGACCAGATGTTTGGCCACGCTCGGGTTGTCCAGGTGCCGGGCGAAATACCAGGTCTGTGCCTTGCCACGCTTGTGCTCCTGCACCCCCAGGCGCCAGGAGATTTCGGGGTCGATCACCTTGCCCGCATTGGCAGGCAAGGCCAGACTCGCGCTCAAGCGATCGACCACCCGCTTCAAGGAGACCGTGTAGGTATCCACGAGTTTGTCACTGGCCTGGACCTCTGCGCAGTCGTCGCAGTACAAAAGCACATGCCCGACGCCCGCGGTCCTGACCACGCGGGCCATTTCCGCACCGCAGTCCGGGCAGGTGACGTAACTGCGGGGGATGCCCAACACCATGAGTCGTTCGCGCACAAGCTCGCTTGCGGCGCCCCTCGGTTCGTCGGGCTGCTCCCCAAACAACACCGCCCCATTGATTTGTGGCTTGGCCTGCTCCAACACCTGGCACAGTAGAACCATGGCACTGACCTGCGTGGTACTCAAACGCCGCCCTCCTCTGGGTCGATCACATCAAGTGCTTGCAGCACGGCGTTGGCAATGCGCTGGTTGCTCGCCGACAAATTCTTGATCGTGGAGGTTCCCGCCGATCTCACATCAAAGCTGAAGTGCTTCGGTTTGCGCCCCTCCACCGACTTCAGATACACCAGAATCGACACCTGGTTCAGATCGTATTCGGTCTCGAAGGTGTGCTGGAATTTCAATCGTTCGTGTGCCAACGCCATCGCGTCGTCCTGCTCAGGCTCGGGCGGCGCTTCCATGTGGATACCAATGCCGGTGTTCATGTGTGGCCTGAACTGCGCACGGCGCAGACGAATACTCTCGACCTCGGGACAGACAAATACGGCCTGCGCCGGCACACCGTCACGCAATTCGTTGAGCTTGAAGCGTGCCGTCACGATTTCTTTGGGCTTGATTTCCTGACCGGCCACGTGTTTGCCGAAGAGCTGCAGCACGGTCTGGTGGTTTTTTGCACCGCCCTTGACCACGCTCTCGATCACGCCGGTGGCCGGCTGGTAGACAACCGCCGTCTCCAAGGCAATGCGTGTGGTCACGCGGTTGAAACGGCTTTCCGTGAAGTGAGCAAACGCGGTGACCGGACCCTCGACATAAATCGTGAGCTGAACGCTGCCGTCCGTGGCACGCACGCTCTGCTCGATGTGTGCACTTTTGCCACCGCCAGACTTTGCAAAGAGCTTGGCCACTTCACGGCTGAACGCCTCGAGCTTGTCACGCTCACGGGTCAGTGACAGTCCCGCAGCGATGCGGTGCTTTTTCCAATACTTGCCGTTGGCCTTGGCTTGAAACGCAAGGTGCAACTCGACATCCCGAAACAACTGTTCGCGCGCGTGAAACACCCACAAGGCCTTCTCGCGAACATCGCGGTTGGCAAAGACTTCCTGCGCTTGCGCGTCTGCGGCACATGCCGCCAGAAACTCATTGACAGCCAGTTCGTTGCTCAGCAAGTGAACACGGCGCAGATCATCGTGCCAAAGGTCCAAAGCCTCCCCAACCTGTGCGGCATCTTCAGGCACGTCGGTACCGTCCAATGACGCCTGCAGCGCTTCGATCGCCGCTTGGACGCCCTCGGCAGAATCGTCTGGCCCATCCCAGTCGACGCTCAGGTACGCTGCGATGGGGTGTGCATCCGTGAACTCGCGCAGCGCGGATTTCGAGATTTGCCGCAAAAAATGCGGCGGGTTAAAGATCGACATGTCTGTAGCTCCTCATGGGTATTTGCGCACCAGACCGACCAACACCCCGAAAATCTCCAGCTTGCCACCCTCACCAGCACCCGGGCGGATCACCGGGTAATCTGGATTGGCTGGCAGCAGGTGATACCCGGCTTTGTCTCGTGCAAGTTTTTTTAGCGTGAACTGCTCATCAATGACCGCGACCACGATGTCACCGGGCTTGGCCTCGGTCTTGCGCTCCACCACGGCCAGGTCTCCGTCATGGATGCCGGCGTTGACCATGCTGTCGCCCTTGACCCGAATGAGCACCGTGTCGTTGGGTTGCTGGATCAGGAACCGATCGATGGTGACCTTGTCGTGCACGTCGTCATCGACGGCAATCGGCACGCCCGCAGGAACCGGCTGGGTGGCAATGGCTCGTTCGAAGAAGCGCTCTGCTGGTGACCAGTCACCATCAGACGTGCGCTCCAACATGCCAGCGTCCTCCAGCCGTTCCAGCACCTTTTTGACAGCCGACTTGGAGGCGAATCCAAGCAGGCTCATCAAACGGGCGTAGGACGGCAGTACCCGATGCTCGGCGTAGTACGCCTGCAGCGTGGCAAGGTAGTTGTGATCGTTGTTGGGTTTTTTCACAAGCCAAATTTTAGAGAACGCACGTTCACCGCGCAACCGCACTCAGGGGAATAGAACTTTCAGCCTAGTTTCGACCTCGTTTCGGCATTTGTCAGCAGCGTTTAGCACCTGCCCGCATCGCCACAAAACTTCCCTCTGGCCTTGCCCGAGACCTCTGCGGACAATTTCTTCCTTCGATCGTTGAACATCAAGGACTGGCAAGCAATGCAAGAAATCAACCGCCGCCCCCCTGAATCCATGACCGTGGCAGAGCGCATGGACGAGGTGGCAGCCCTGCTGGCAAGGGGCATCGCCCGACAGTGGGAACAATCTGTCGCGAAGTCCGCAAATGTGGCCTCAAAGAGCCATTTAGGGCTTGCCTGTTCTGGCACCCGAAGCGTTCATACGGACCCGACCAACAAAGTCACGGAGTTCAAATGAGCGTTTCCACATTCACCTATGTCACACCACCCTCGGTGCTGACGCAAATTGCCGCCTTGCCTGACATGTCGATGCTTGACATCAAAGGCCTCTGGAGAGATCTGTTCGGCGCTGACACGCCGACGCACAACCGCCAGTTCCTTGAGCGGCGCATCGCCTACAAGCTTCAGGAGATCGCGTTTCGCAAGATCGACCGCAACTTGATAGACCGCAACCAGCGACGGATCCAGGCCATTCTGGTATCTGGCCAGAACAAGAAGTTTGACCGCGACATACGGCTCATGGCCGGCACTGTCCTCACCCGCGAGTACCAGGGAAAGGAGTATCGGGTCATGGCCACGGTCGATGGCCAGTACGAATTCGATGGCCGCTGTTACCAAAGCCTGTCGCGCATTGCCAAAGAAATCACTGGCACGGCCTGGTCAGGTCCGGTATTTTTTGGCTTGAAATCGAGCGATACCAAAAAGGCATCCCTCAAGCCTGCCAGCAAAGACGCCAGCAAGAAGGGAGCACGCAAATGAGCGCAGTGATCAAATCCCGCCAACGGTGCGCGGTCTACTGCCGCGTCTCCAGCGACGAGCGACTGGATCAGTCCTTCAACTCCATCGACGCGCAGAAGGAAGCAGGACACGCCTACGTTGCCAGCCAGCGCAGCGAGGGCTGGATTCCTGTGGCCGATGACTATGACGACGGCGGCTTCTCCGGGGGCAACATGGAGCGTCCTGCCCTGCGCCGTCTCATGAACGACATCGAGGCCGGCCTGGTCGACATCGTTGTGGTCTACAAAATCGATCGCCTCACACGCAGCCTGGCGGATTTTTCCAAAATGGTGGAAGTATTTGAACGGGCCAAGGTCTCCTTTGTATCGGTGACCCAGCAGTTCAACACCACCACGTCCATGGGCAGGTTGATGCTCAACGTCCTGCTGTCCTTTGCCCAGTTCGAGCGCGAAGTCACCGGCGAACGCATCCGCGACAAGATTGCGGCATCCAAGCGCAAGGGAATGTGGATGGGTGGCGTTCCGCCCTTTGGTTATGACGTGAGTGAGCGTCGGTTGGTGCCCAATGTACGCGAGGCCAAGGTCTTGCAGCACATCTTCAAGCGGTTTGTGGAGTTGGGTTCGACGACGCGTTTGACGAAGGAACTGCGGCTGGACGGTGTCAAGGGCAAGACTTGGACCACGCAGGACGGCATACACCGTGAAGGCAAATTGATTGACAAGGGGTTGATCTACAAATTCCTGGGCAACCGCACCTACCTGGGCGAGTTGCGTCACAAGGACGAGTGGTACCAAGGAGAGCACCCGCCCCTGATTGACATGGCCACCTGGGTTGCGGCGCAGTCCATTCTCAAGATCAGCCCGCGCACCCGTGCCAACAACACGCGAGCCACCATCCCATTTCTGCTCAAAGGCATTGTCGTGGGTGAGGACGGCCGGGCCATGACGACCGCCTGGACACGCAAAGGCGCTGGAAAGCTCTACCGCTACTACATCCACACCCGAGAAAACAAGGAGCACGCGGGAGCGTCCGGGCTGCCACGGTTACCAGCGATCGAGTTGGAGGCGAACGTGGTGCAGCAGATGCGATTGATCCTGCGCGCGCCAGACCTCAAAACCCGTGTGGCCAAATTGATGACTGCCACGGACGCAACGGTAAACGAGGCCAAGGTTTGCACCTCCATGTTGCGCATCGACATGATCTGGGACCAGCTGTTCCCTGCCGAGCAAGATCGCATTGTGCGGTTGCTGATCAAGAAAGTGGTGGTTACGCCTGATACGATGGAGTTGCAGTTCCGGGCCAACGGACTTGAGCGATTGGCTGCCGAGTTGAAGTTACCCGACCCTGAACTTCTCGGCGAAGGGGTTGCTGCATGAATGACATCTCGATCAAAACAACCGGCGACGCCGAACTGGTCACTGCCAGCAACGGGACCTTCAACGTCACCATCCCCATCAAGATCAACCGACGGGGGCGCCGTAAAGCGGTGACACTGCCAGACGGCTCTGCCCTGCAGCCACGAGCCTGGGACAGCGAGCCCACCCCGATCCAGCTGGCCTTGGCTCGCGGTTACCGGTGGCTCGGAATGCTCGAATCCGGCAAGGCCGGCAATCTGTCCGAGGTGGCCGAGATGGAGGGGATGGATCGGGCCTACGTCAGTCGGATGGTGAACCTCACTACACTGGCGCCGGACATCGTTGCAGCCATTCTGGACGAATCTTTGCCGGATCACGTCACGTTGTTCGATTTGGCTTCTGGGACACCACTGCTGTGGGACGAGCAGCGGCGTATGCTGCGCAAGGAGCCTTGATCCAAGGCGCATCAATTAACCGTTGTTGAGCGTCGCCTGTGCAGCGGTCCGTCAGCGTAAAGCGCCAGTAGGCCGGTCTGGCACAACAAGCCGACATTCACATCGAACTGGATATGACATCGCTTGGATGGTCGATGAGGTCCTCTATAGGTCTTGCGACGTCGCCGTGGGCGTGCCTGCGCAATGCTGCTGATATGGTGCGCGTCGTACCGCTTGTCTCGCGTCATGACAGCCCAAAGAATTCGGACATTCTTGTTGGTGCTCGGGATAACTTCGAGGCTACTTCACAACCGTGATCGACACCAGCTTTATGACAATTGGTCGAACGATAAGCACCGAAATAAAGGCAACTGGGAATCCGATGGAATAGGCTGAAAAAGCCCGACCCACATAGCCGTCGCCAATGCCACTGTTCACAGCAGTGAGGGCCAGGCTCATCACAGCTGCAACTATTGCAGCCATGTAAAAAGAAAAAACCACTGGGGTTGCCTTTTTGGGGAGCTTGAGCATATTGTCTTCAATAAAGAAAGTTTTTGAAGGTTCGCTGACATATCTGAGTTGGATGGGCCAAGATCGACTCAAGAAGGTGGCCCTAGGCTGATAACTTCTTCAGGATACGGTCCGGCAGTCGAAGTGCGGTCGTTCAGACTGGGGGCTATCTTGGTCTCATTGTAGTGACGCTTCCAGTCCCGATGCTCAAGCACCTTGACTTTCGGTCTGTTGCGACAACCACTCCAAGTGGCTTTGTCAATGGGATGGACGCCCCCACCCTGATAGGCACGCGTTGTGCCAAAGTGGAGACGTCAACTTTTCCACTTGAACCCAGCAGGAGCGTCCACCATGAAGGTTACGACTGTAGGAATCGACCTGGCCAAGCAGGTGTTCCAGATCCACGGTGTCGATGAGCACGGCAAGGCGATCATCAAGAAGCAACTGCGCCGTGCTCAGATGGCAGAGTTCTTCATCAATCTGCCGCCGTGCCTGATAGGCATGGAGGCCTGCGGCAGTTCGCACTACTGGGCCCGCAAGCTGCAGGGCATGGGACATACGGTACGACTCATGGCCCCGCAGTACGTCAAGCCTTACGTGAAGACCAACAAGAACGACGCGGCCGATGCCGAGGCCATCTGCGAAGCGGTAGGACGTCCGAACATGCGATTCGTTCCGGTCAAGAACATCGAGCAGCAAAGCATTCTGGCGGTGCACCGAGTCCGGCAGAGTTTCGTTCAGGCCCGCACGGCCCAGGCCAACCAGATTCGGGGTCTCTTGGGCGAGTTCGGCCTGGTGCTACCCCAAGGCATTCACCATATTGCACAGAAAGTGCCTGAACTACTGGAAGACGCCAGCAACGAGCTGCCCGGATCGTTCCGGCTCTTGATCTTGCGCCTGCTTGATCAATTCAAAGAGCTGGGCAGACAGGTTCAAGAACTGGAATGCCAGATCGTGCAATGGCACCACGAGCACGAAGACAGCAAGCGACTGGAGCAGATACCTGGGATCGGACCGATTACGGCCAGCGCACTGGTCGCATCGCTGGGTGATGTCAAGAGTTTCCACAACGGCCGTCAACTGGCGGCTTGGCTCGGTCTGGTGCCTCGACAGCATTCCAGTGGGGGCAAGCAAACCCTGCTGGGCATCAGCAAGCGTGGGGATACCTACCTGAGAACGCTGCTCATTCACGGCGCGCGAGCCGTGGTGCAAGTCGCCGAGCGCAATCCGGAGCACAGTCCGACATGTCACTGGGCCAGCAAGGTGCTACGGCGTCGCAACAAGAACATCGCTGCCGTGGCGCTGGCCAACAAGAACGCTCGGGTTGCCTGGGCGTTGCTGGCCCATGGGCGACAGTACCAGACCGACTATGTTCCGGCATGAACGGACGATGAAGTAGATCAAAAAGATTAGGGAGAACTGAACCGCCGATTGCGCAGGCAATCATGCAGTGATGGCAAGACAGGTCAGACCGTGGTTGGTCAAATCCGGTTTATGCAAGGCACGTTCCAGTGCGATTTGTCGCTCGAGAGACCAACCAGCGAAACCCATCAGGGACAGCGGCAAGACCGCAGTGAAGTCCGGATGTACGGGTGCAATCTTTACCTTCTGGCTGTCATGAATTGAGAGCTTGGCAAACCGGGGGCGTCCATGTATGCACAAATCCCTCGTCCACAGCTGGTAGGCTCGTGGGATGAGTGAGACCGTGCGCCCAAAGGCCAAGTACAAGACGACCAACTGGGCCACCTACAACGCCGCCCTCAAAGCCAGAGGCTCACTGACCATCTGGCTCGACCGCGACATGCAATGGCTGGCCACACCCAGCGGCAAGCGCGGTCGCCAGCGCACCTTCAGCGAAGCCGCCATCCAGTTTTGCCTGAGCATCAAGTGCCTGTTTGGTTTGGCCCTACGCCAAAGCTTGGGTCTGGTCGAAAGCCTGCTGCGCCTAGCCGGTCTGGACTGGCCGGTGCCAGACTTCAGCACCGTCAGCCGCCGTCAGCAAACCCTCAAGGTGCAATTGCCCTACCGGCCCAGCCGCACGGCGCTGGATTTGCTGGTAGACAGTACCGGCATCAAGTTTCTGGGCGAAGGGGAATGGAAGCGCAAGAAGCACGGCGCCGAGTACCGACGCCAGTGGCGCAAGGTGCACCTGGCCATCGATGCCCACACGCTAGAGGTGCGGGCCATCGAAGTCACCGACAACAGCGTGGGGGATGCGCCCATGCTGCCCGAGTTGCTCGGGCAGATACCGGCTGATGAAACCATCGGCAGCGTCAGTGGGGACGGCGCTTACGATACCAAGGCCTGCCACGCGGCAATAGCCCGTCGACAAGCGGAGGCGGTGATTCCACCGCGCAAGAACGCCCAACTGTGGAAGGTTAAACACATGGGCGACCTCGCACGCAACGAGGCGGTGCGCGCTTGCCTGTGACTGGGCCGGCGTTTATGGAAGAAGTGGAGTGGCTATCACCAGCGCAGTCTAGTGGAAACCAAGATGCATTGTTTCAAACGGCTGGGTGAGCGGGTCATGGCCAGGACCTTTGAGCGGCAGGTGGCCGAACTGCACGTTCGCGTGGCGCTTCTCAACCGTTTCACGCAACTCGGGCGCCCGGCCACGGTACCCGTGGCGACCGTGGCATAACTGCGTCCGGGGCTGGGGTAATTCCGTTCCGAATCACGTTTGTGCAACAGAGCCTCACGGCAGCTTTGATGACCACTTTTTCAACGGCCTGTTAGAAGTGGATTTGACGGCATGACAAAAAATAAGGGATTACACTAAGAAAAATACTTAGATATCGAAGTATAGTTGATGTGCCGTGCGATTTGCACGTATTCCCCTAGCAAGGAGATGACCATGATTACGCATGAAGAAAACGACCTGTTGTGCCGTGTCGAAAACGGTGCCCCGATGGGGCAACTGATGCGTCGACACTGGGTTCCAATCTGTCTGATCGAAGAGGTGTCGGAGCCTGACGGAACCCCTGTCAAGGCACGCATCCTCGGTGAAGACCTCGTGGTGTTCAGAAACACCGATGGGCAAGTCGGCGTGATGGACGAGTACTGCCCGCACCGTAGAGCATCCCTGGTGTTCGGCCGGAACGAGGAAGGTGGCTTGCGCTGCCTTTATCACGGTTGGAAGATGGACGTGGCAGGCAATGTCACCGAGATGTCGTCCGAGCCGGAAGCCAGTGGCATGCTGGAGAAAGTCAAACACAAGGCATACCCCACCAAGGAATGGGGCGGCTTTGTCTGGGCCTACATGGGTGCGGCCGAAACCATGCCAGAGTTTGTGCCACCCCGCTGGGCGCCCACTGCGGAAACACGGGTGAGCATCGCCAAGGTGATCATTCCCGTGAACTGGGCACAGATTCTGGAAGGTGCGATCGATTCGGCGCACAGCTCAAGCCTGCACAGTTCCGACATGGTTCCCGCACGCGTCGATGGCGCGAAGGCCACCGACAAGAACTGGCTGCGTCCGTCCACCGACAAGGCACCGCGGATGCAGGTGCAGCGCGCAAAGTTCGGCTTCCGTTATGCTGCGGTGCGTCGCCCTATCTTCAATGCTCAGACGCACGACTACGTGCGCACGACAGTGTTCGTAGCACCTTGGACGGTGCTGATTCCGCCGAACAACCTGTACAACGTGGCGAACGTGAATGTGCCGGTGGACGACACCAATACCTGCTTCTACTTCATCGGCTGGGGCCATCCTTCGCAGACCCCTGAGACGGCCACTTGGCGCAAGTTCCTGGGCCAGACGGTCGGCGTCGATCTGGATGAGCAGTACCGTCCGCTGCGCAACTACGAGAACAGGTACTGGCAGGACCGCCAAGCGATGAAGAGTGGCAACTTCACCGGCATTTCCGGCATTCCGAATCAGGACATGGCCATGTGGATCACCATGGGCAAGATCGCCGACAGAAGTCACGACCGCCTGGGCGCCAGCGACATGGCCATCGTCGAGTTCCGCAAGCAGATGGTCGAAGCGGTTCAGGCGTTCCAGAAGACCGGCGAAGTCATCGGTGGTGGTGAGAACCGCATCCCGAATGAAGTGTGCTCGTTCCAGGGTGTCATTCCAAAGACCGTGGACTGGCGCGCTTACGAGACGAGCTATGTCTGGCTTGAGGGTCAGGACCATCCAGAGATGGACCGTTCTTACGTTGTCACTGCCTGAGTTGACTTGATGACCAAGCTAAAACTATCGGTCGCCATGGGCGACTACGACCGCAATCGTGCCTTGTACGACGGGCGCGTCCAGATCGATGGATGCGACCCGGTTTACATGCTGCTGAACCCGGAGGAGATGTTCTTTCGGGCCATGCGGAGCCGAGACTTCGATATCACCGAGCTGTCTTTCTCCAGCTATCTAGTTAAGCACGCCAAGGGCGAGAGCCCTTACATCGGGGTTCCGGTGTTCCTGTCACGTGCCTTTCGCCACACATCCATTTACGTGCGTAAGGACCGCATTCGCAAGCCAGAAGACCTCAAGGGTTGCCGAATCGGGGTGCCGGAGTACCAGCTGACGGCGATCGTATGGGCGCGATCGATCCTGCAGGATGACTACGGGATACTACCGGAGGATGTGACCTGGGTTAGGGGCGGAATTGACACGCCCGGGCGCCCGGAGAAGATCAAGCTGGAACTGCCCGCAGGCGTGAGGGTTGAGGCAGCCCCGGAGGGGCGCACCATCTCGGACATGCTGAACACGGGCGAAATTGACGCATTCATTGCGCCAAGGCCACCCAGTGGTGCCGCGCTGACCAACCCGGATGTGGCCTGGCTTTTCGACGACCCGACGGCGGTGGCCAAGGACTACTACAAGCGGACGGGCATCTTTCCGATCATGCACGTGGTAGGCATCCGCAAGGAACTGGCAGAACAGAACCGGTGGCTGCCGGGCGCCGTGTTCAAGGCATTCAGCGAATCCAAGGCGAAAGCCCTGGAGCTGCTAGCGGACACCTCGGCCACCAAGGTGACCCTGCCGTTTGTAGAGGAACAGCTCAAGGCGGCGCGTGAAACGCTGGGGCAGGACTTCTGGTCATATGGCGTGGGGCCGAATCGAAAGACTCTCGAGGCGTTCCTGCATCACCATCATGCCCAGGGGCTGTCATGCAGGAGGGTGGGGTTAGACGAGCTCTTCGACCCGTCGACCTACGAAAGCTACAGTATTTGAAGTTGCTTTCCTTCGGCAGACACTGCCGGAGATCAGTTTGGAAGTCTCCCACTAAGAGTCCGCGTTGATGCTTGCATCAACGCGGACTTCTTCTTGGGCAAGATTCTCAATCATCTGGACGAGTGCATTCCTAACAACTGAAATCGTGCGATCCGGTAGCCCCCTCGCGCTGATGTGGTTGACTTCCTCCGCCAAGGGAACAAGTACCTTTTCTAATGAGCGGCCTGATTCTGTCAGGTACACATACATGTTCTTCCAGTTGCCAGGCAAATGCCTGCGCTCAATGAAGCCCATCTTCTCCATGGCCTTGACCGCGGTGAACGTCGTGGGTTCCATCACGCCAGCCAGATCACTCAGTTCCTTTTGGGTCAGTCCGTCACGACTCCACAAAATTCGGAGAAACGACCAGTGACCAAACGACACGCCAAACGGCGTCAGCCGGTACTGGAGCGCACGCATCTGCGCACGTGCGACGTCTCGCACCAAATGGGCTAGGCGATCATTGGGGACGGATTCCCGCCAGTGGAGAAGCAGGTTCTGGGTGTCTATCGATTTGTCGCTCATTAGAGAAATCAAGGCCGAAGCGGCGGGACTGTGACTTGATGCTCCAGAATGATAGCTTCTCTTCTCTTGCCCGATTCGAGAATCGCCAGACAGACCTCCATCGTTGAGGTGGACCACGCCCCTGAGTGGACGGGTGGGGCGCCATCTCGCGCCACCGACCACAACTCGTCCACGACCTCAAAGCGAGGTACTGGCCCGTACTGTGGTGCCTCCAGCCGCACGCCATGGGTGTCGTGAATCTCCACGCCGAAAGGAGTCAGACGCAAATCCGCATGCTCGCAGCTGACGATGACCGGACCGAAGTGCTGAAAGGCGGCAGGCGATGGCCGAACGTCCGGCGCATAATCCGGGCCACCAAAATTCCGACTCGCCTTCCGGCGGGCCTCGGCCGCCTCGTCCTTCGTCTGCAGGTGCTTTTCCCGGGTCAGACGGTGGGCGTTGACGTCCTTTGGCCAACCCATTTCCCCGATGCCATCCATCCACGAATCACTGTCAAAGTAGCCGTAGCCGTTGTAGGTCACACTGGCAAAAGCGCCTGAACGGAAGTTCAGTATCGCGGTATAGGCCCCCTCAGTAGGTCGTGTCGGGTCCCAGGATCCGGTGCTCGCATAAACGGAACAGACGTCACCGCCCGCCAGCAACCGGACAATATCGACTTGGTGCGCGGCCTGACTGAAAACGACGCCTCCGCCCTTCGCGGTATCCAGCTCTTCCGGGCGCCTGGGGCGGTAGAGAAAGTCGGTGAAGTTCATGGCGTGAATCATGCAGACACGGCCCCATTGACCCGATTCGATGAGTGTCCTGGCATGCGATACGGGCGCGTTGAAGCTGTGACTGTGGCCCACAATCATCTGCGTTCCCGCCTGTTCGCAAGCGGCCTGCATACTGGCGCACGCTGCGAGCGACAAAGCCATGGGTTTCTCAACGAGAACGTGCTTGCCGTGGCTCGCCGCGAGTCGCACATGTTCCTCGTGCAACTGATGCGGTGTGGCGACGTAGATCCATTCAATGTTCGGATCGGCGCAAAGCGCCTCGGCCGATGTGTGCGCCACCCCGCCGAACGCCTGGGCGAAGGCTGCGGTGGCGTTGGCGTTCGGATCGAAGCAGGCGGCTAGCGCGACGCGCGGATCCTTGCTGAGCGTCGGAATCATCAGGGTGAAGGCGCGGCCGAGACCCAGAACACCGAGCCTGATGGGCTGCTTGTGGGGATTCACGGAGGGGCTCACAGGTCAAGCACCAAGGTGTCCGACTTCGCTCTGGAGACGCACACCATGATGTGGTCCTCCTGCTCCTCAGGGAGCAGGGCCAGGTCCCGATGGTCAGCGTCGCCTTTGAGCAGCCGCACCTTACAAGATCCGCACGTTCCGCTCTCACAAGAACTGGGCACTCGAATGGAATGCTCGCGCAGGGTATCCAGGATGCTTCGGTTGGCCGGCACGACGACCTTCATGCCCGTTCTGGCCAATTCGACCTCGAATGCTTTGTCGTCGGGGTGCGGCTTCGTATCCGCGCCGAAACTCTCGAAGTGCACGGCGCTGCTGGCCCAGTGACCCGTCATGTCCTTGACTTCATCCATCAGTCGCTTGGAGCCGCAGCAATAGACATGTGTGCCCGCGACGGGTTTCTCGAAGACAGACCAGAGATCGAAGGCTTTCGACGGGTCGCCGTAAGTGTGGTGGATGACGACCTTCCCCTTCAGTTCGGGTGCACTCAGTTCGCCCAGGAAGGCGGCCGATTCTGGCGTGCGTGCAAGGTAGTAGAGCTTGAAGCTCCTCATGCCTTCGGCTTCGAGGGTGTGAATCATCGCCCGCATGGGAGTGATGCCGATCCCACCGGCCACTAGGATGAAGCTCTTGGCTTTTTCGCTGAGCTCAAACAAATTGCTGGGGGTGCCGGTCAGAAGCGTGTCGCCGACGTTCGCGTCGTCGATCAAGCTCTTGGATCCCCCCCTGCCGTCGTCTTCGCGTTTGACCGCGAGTTGATAGAGGTCCGTTCGGTCAGGGTCGCTGCACAGCGAGTAGTGGCGCATGGAGCCATTGGGCACTTGAACCGCGATGTGTGCCCCGGCCGTGAAACTGGGCAGCGGGGACGCGTCCGGAGACTTCAACTCGAAGATAAAGATGTCCTTGGCGATGGCCTCCTTGCGGGTGATGAGGAGGGGGTGCATTGTCTCGTTTGCATTCATGGTGTAAGTGTTTCTACCTAGCGAAGTTGACGGGTACCTACTCTTGACAAAGATCGATCAAGTGGTAAAAATCAATTATCTTAGATTTCTAAGAAAAAACAAGCGTTCACGCATCATCTCATCAAAGAAAATGCGCATAGATGCTGTTTTGTTTTCCTCATCTCATCAACCTCACCTACGGAGACAATCCATGAAACGACGAATCCTTGCTGCACTTGCCATAGGCGCGCTCTTTGCATCCGGTGCCGTATTGGCACAGGCTGTCGATTACCCTAGTCGTCCGGTTAAGTTCATCGTTCCCTATGCGCCGGGTGGTCTGCCAGACACCGTGGCCCGTATCGTTGCGCAGAAATTGTCAGAGCGCATGAAACAAGGATTCGTGATCGAGAACAAGCCTGGTGGGAATGGAGTCGTTTCGGTGCAGACCTTAACCGCACTGCCTGCCGATGGTTACAGCTTTATCGTTTCCGATGGCTCTATGCTTTCGATCACACCGCAGATCAACAAGGCCGCTAAGTACGCGGTCGGACAGGATCTTCAGGCCGTATCGCTTATCGCACGCTCACCTTTGTTCCTGGTGGCGCACCCAAAGGCCGGTGTCAAGACTTTCCAGGAGTTTGTCGCACGCGCCAAAAAGGAGCCTGGTGCCTTCAACTATGGTTCGTCAGGAATCGGTAGTACGCACCACCTCACGATGGAAGCCATGAAGGCGGATCTCGGTTTGTCGCTGGTTCACGTCCCCTTCCGCGGGTCGAGCCAGTCTGTGCCGGCATTGGTCGGTGGGCAGGTGGACGTCTTGTTTGCCGCGTTGCCATCCATGCTGGGCTTTGTGAAAAGCGGTCAAGTTGTTTTGCTGGCAAGCAACGCGTCCAAACGCTCGGCATCCGTGTCTGATGTGCCAACGATCGCTGAAACGATCCCGGGTTTTGACTTTTCGGTCAGCGTAGGGGTGCTTGCCCGCACTGGCACGCCGTCAGAGATTTCCAAGAGGATCTCCGATGAAATCGCTCAGATCGTGAAATTGCCGGACGTCGTCGAGAAGTTCCAGACCGCCGGTATCGAGCCGGTCGGAGCCAGTGGCGACGCCTACCGCAAAGTCATTGAGCAGGAGAACCAAGCCATGGCAAAGGCAGGTAAACACGCGGAACTCAAAGCCGAATGATGTTTCACGATGCCATGCCTTCGCTGGCACTTTGGATCGGTTGCTTTGGCGCCGTGGTGCTCGGGGGTGTGGTCAAGGGAACACTTGGGGTGGGTTTGCCGCTCGTCGTGGTTCCCTTGCTGTCGCTTCTTCTGCCAGCGCCCAGAGCAATGGGGCTGCTCGTCATGCCGGTTCTGCTCTCCAACCTATGGCAGGCCATAGAGGGACAGAAACTGCGTGAAGGATTTCGGCGCTTCGGTGGGTTGCTGTTTGGTCAGTTTGTCGCAACGATTGCCGCGATCCACTTCACCAGGAACCTCTCTGTGCAGGGGTTTAACATGTTGCTGGCGCTGGTCGTGATGGCGGCGGTGGCAATGATGCTGCTCGGGAAATCATTCAGCATCGATCGTCAGAAGGAGCGATGGATGGGGCCGGTGGTGGGTGTGATTGCTGGCGCGATGGCCGGTGTTTCCTCCCTCACCGGTCCGATACTGATCACTTTTCTCCTGGCCCTCGGGCTTCGTCGGGAAGAGTTTGTTGGTTCCATCAGCATCATCTACCTGTTTGGTGCTATACCAATGTACAGTGCCATGCTGTTGTATGGGCGTTTCGGTTTTCCAGAGGTCGGGCTGTCTTGTCTTGCGTTGGTCCCCATGTTTGCCGGTTTGTACATCGGTAGAATGATCCGTGATCAACTTAGCGATAAAGTATTTCGCCATCTTCTGCTGGGTTTGTTGATGTCGTTATCTCTGCTCCTCCTGATGAAATAAGATGCAATTTGTGTGGCAGGAGCACTCGAAGCTGATGTAAATGTTAGGAGGCTGGATAATTTCATGAATGTATCAATCAGTTGGAATGATGGCTACCTTCTCGGATTCAATCCGATGGATCAGGTACACCAAGAGTTTGTTGAATGCGTGGCGACCTTGCAACAGGTTGGAGACTCTGATTTGGATGGAGTTTTAGAGGCTTTACTTAGACACTGTGAATCACACTTTGAACAGGAAGATCGCTGGATGCTTGAAAGCAATTTCCCTGCCAGCGAGTGCCACATCAACGAACATGCTGCTGTCCTGCAATCGATTCAGGAGGTAAAACAACAGTTGTCGATCGGCAATTTTGCCGTCTGCCGACAATTAGGGGATGAGCTCGCTGCATGGTTTCCTGGGCACGCAGATTATCTTGATTCCGCTTTGGCACATTGGATGTGTAAGCGAACCATGGGTGGAAAACCCGTGATCTTGCGACGTGCTATCAAGAGTACTGATATCCCAATTGATTCTGTTTGAGTTGACTGGATTTTTTGATGAATACCTTTGATGAACAAGTTCGAGAAGATGTTGAGCGCGCACTGAGGGAAGACGTGGGTACGGGTGACCTGACGGCCGCCTTGGTGCCCGCGGATCGTCAGGCCCGGGCCACCATCATTTGCCGAGAGTCCGCCGTGATCTGCGGGCGCCCGTGGGTTACTGAGGTACTGAGACAGGCGGCGCCAGGCTCACGGGCCACTTGGCTGCTGAGCGATGGTGATCGATGCGAACCCGGCCAGAAAATTGTGGAAATTGAAGGTAAAGCACGAGAGTTGCTGACGGCTGAACGCACATGCCTCAACTGGATGCAAACACTCAGCGCTGTGGCCACGAAGACAGCAGCCTATGTCAATGCGGTCGAGGGAACTGCAGCGAGTATTCTGGACACGAGAAAAACCATCCCTGGTCTGCGTTCTGCGGAAAAGTACGCTGTGCGCTGCGGTGGAGGAAGAAACCACAGGATGGGCCTCTTTGATGCGATCTTGATCAAAGAAAACCATATTGCAGCAGCAGGGAGTCTCACTGCTGCATTTAAGGCCGCGCAGGAAACAAAGTCACCTGTCTCATTCATCCAAGTCGAGGTGGAGACCATCCGTCAATTGGAGGAAGCACTTGTTGCGGGTGTGACCATGGTGTTGTTGGACAACATGTCCCTTGCTGATATCAGAACAGCGGTGAAAGTGGCCGGCGGTCGCTGTAGCCTTGAAATTTCAGGAGGGGTTACGTATGAAAACTTGCGTGAATACGCTGAAACAGGCGTTGACCGAATTTCTGTTGGGTCGTTGATTAAGGATATCAAGGCTGTCGATTTTTCAATGAGATTTCAAGAGAAGCCAGTTGAGTGATTTCTTTGCATGAGCAGAATTTGAAATTCCTGCGCCCTATATTGACTTTTATTATGGAGTTTGCGATGACTAAAGTGAAACTTGAGCAAGTTTCCGATGAAGATTCGCCATTGAATGATTTTTCCAACTGTCATGTTGGAATTGTTTCTCACTTGAATACGCTGGGTGAAATTCCTAGCCTTGCCAAGGCTGCAGTGCAGGCCAGCAAGATTGCAGAAGAAACTATTGCTTTTTTCAAGGCAGCTGTGTTTGATCACCACTCGGAGGAAGAGCGAGACCTCTTTCCGGCAGTGTTGAACAATGCGCTGCCTGGCGATGAGCGCGAAAGGGTTCTGCGGATGGTTGATGCACTGACGGCTGAACATCGTGAAATAGAGAGACTGTGGGCATCTTTAGAACCAGAACTTGCGAGGTTTGCCAAGGGGCTGATCGCCGATGTCAATGAGGCGGCTATCCAAAGGCTAGTTACTCAATACACAGCTCATGCGAAGCTGGAGGAAAGCGATTTCTTGCCGCTCGCTGAAAGAATCCTTGGCAGAAAGGATCCGAAAATGGCGGAACTGGGCCTTGCCCTTCATACACGGCACGCGTTTCGTGCGGCGAGACGGGGCCTTAAGGGCTCTTGATCGATTGTCCTTTGTAAATCCGGTGCTGCGTCTGGTACGACTTGTTTTTCGGTTTGCAAGAGCGGCGGTCTATGCGCTAGTGAAGACCGTGACCGTGTGTATGGTGATACCTCCGTTCTTGTATTTCAAAGCCAGAAATGCACTTTTATTGAAGTACAGACCATTGTCTGAACGCACCGATGCCGGATAGCCCTGAATCCCAGAGGAATACCTGTGTTTTCTCCTGCAGCGGGATATGGGTGATTCAGTCCTGCGCGCCTCTCAAATCAGAGAAGTTTCTATCAAAGCTTGCTTGGATTGTAAGTAGTCGCCCCTGATTTATTCATAACTCATTGATTTAATTGAATAAATGACCTGATTTTGGCAAAATACCTCCCGATTCAATTTGTCTATGTGCCGATTCCTGGGAGTTTTTGTCCATGTTCGCCTGCCCCGCCACCGACGATTTCTTCCGCTCCCGCATCGACCACATGATTGACCTGCGCCATCCGCTGGCGGTGCTGTCTTCGCGCATGCCATGGCAGCAAGTTGAAGCCTCGGTATCGCACCTGTTGATGGGCAAAGCCCGCGCCGGTGTGGCCATGCCCGATCTGGACCTGTTTGGCGAAGCACCGGCCGTGGTGGGCCACAAGAGCAATGCGGGTCGCCCGCTGGTGCCGTTGCGCATCATGATTTCGCTGCTGTATCTGAAGCATGCCTTCAACGAGTCTGATGAAGGCGTTGTTGAACGTTGGCGCGACACCCCACGCTGGCAATTCTTCTCCGGCTGTGCCTACTACGAAGACCGGCTGCCCTGCGACGCCACCACCTTGGTCAAATTCCGCAAGCTGCTCGGTGATGAAGGCGTGGGGGAACTGTTGGCGCAGACCGTCAACACGGCGGTGGAGCTCAAGCTCATCAAGCCCCAGGAACTCTCGCGGGTGATCGTGGACAGCACCGTGCAGCACAAAGCTATCACCCACCCCACCGACAGCAAGCTGCTGGAGACGGCACGGGTCAAGTTGGTGGAGGCAGCCAAGGAAGCTGGCATCGATTTGAAACAAACCTACGCCAAGGAAGGTAAAGCCCTGGGCCACAAGGCGGGGCGCTATGCGCACGCCAAGCAATTCCGCCGCATGCGCCGCACCATCAAGCGCCAGCGCACCGTGGTGGGCCGCCTGCAGCGCGATATCGAGCGCAAGTTTGCCTGCCTCTCAGGCGTGGCCACTGCAGTACAAGCGGCTTTGCAGACCACCTTGGCACGGGCCGCACAGATCGTCGTGCAGTCAGGCAGCAAGAAGGCCAAGGATGGCAAGCCCAAGCTCTACAGCTTGCACGCGCCCGAGGTGTCTTGCATCAACAAGGGCAAGAGCAAACAGCCTTACGAGTTCGGCATGAAGGTGGGCATTGCCAGTACCTTGCGCCAAAACCTGATCGTGGGGGCCAGGGCGTTTCACGGCAACCCGTATGACGGCCAGACCCTCAACGCCCAACTGGAGCAGGCGGCCATTCTGATGCAAGACACGGGCATCAAGCCAACGACGGCCTTCGTGGACCTGGGCTACCGTGGGGTGGATGCAGACAACCCGGGTGTTCACATCGTGCACCGAGGCAAATCCAAGCGCATCACAGAAGAAGAGCGCCAACTGCTCAAGCGCCGCCAGGCGATCGAGCCGATCATTGGCCACCTCAAGGCCGACCATCGCATGGGGCGCTGTCACCTGAAGGGTGAAGCCGGCGACCGACTGCACGCGGTGCTGTGCGCGGCAGGCTACAACATCCGCTGGCTGCTGCGCATGATCGCCAAGAAGGGGATCCGCTTCCTGGTCAGCCTTGATTTGCGCCTGCGCCAGGGGTTGGCATTTGCCTGGTTTCAGTCGGGATGGTTCGCAAAAGAGCGCTCAGAAAACACATGGCCGGTGTCAAACCGACTGCGCCTGGCTTGAAATGAATATTTCAGGGTCGACTAATAAGTAGTTTCCACATGTTTTCCAGACTTTTGTGAGTCAAATAATCATAAAGCTCGTTATATTTTTTGGAGACAAGAGCGATCATGGACTACTTCAGTCTGGCCTTTCTGTTGGCGGTGCTGCAAATCATCGCCATCGACATCCTGCTCGGTGGCGACAACGCGGTGGTCATCGCCCTGGCTTGCCGCAAGCTGCCCCCGGAACAGCGCAGCAAAGGCATTTTTTGGGGGGTGGTCGGCGCCATCGGCCTGCGCGTCGTCCTGATCTTTTTTGCCTTGCAACTGCTGCAGCTGCCTTTCCTCAAAATGGTCGGCGCGCTGTTGCTGTTGTGGATTGGCGTCAAGCTGCTGCAACCCGAAGGCGACGACGAACACGGCAAGCTGGAGGGGGCCACCACGCTGGCCGGCGCCATCAAGACCATCATCGTCGCCGATGCGGTGATGAGCCTAGACAATGTCATTGCCGTGGCTGGCGCGGCCAAAGGCGATATGACCCTTGTCGTATTCGGCATTCTCATTAGCATCCCGATTGTGGTCTGGGGCAGTCAATTGGTTCTCAAGCTGATGGACCGCTTCCCCATGGTGATCACCCTTGGGGCAGGCCTGCTGGGTTGGATCGGTGGCGGCATGATCTTTTCCGACATCTGGCTGCAACCTTATGTCCAGGGCTACCCCGGCTGGCTGCACTACGTCACCGCCGCCATCGGCGCTGCCCTGGTGGTGGGCGTGGGTACGTGGCTGGCGCGACACCAGACCCCCGCGGCGACCGCCATGGTCGACCTGGCCGACGACTCGAATCCCGCCGACCGCGCGGCCCATTGAGCCTTGTTTTGCCCCATTCCCGTGCCGGCCGCGGTTCCCGCATCACCCCACTTGTCCTTGCACTGCCATGAACTCCAAGTACCTCTTCGCCATTGACGGCTCCGACCATTCCTTGCGCGTGATCCAGTATTGGTTGGCCGAACACCCCGAAACCCGCGCCGCCGAACTGCACCTGCTCAATGTGCAGCTGCCTGTGGACGGCAATGTGCGCACCTTTGTCAACGCCGACGAGCTCAATGCGTACCACCGCGCCGAAGGTGAAGCTGCGTTGCAGGCGGTGCGCGCCTGGCTGGACGAAGGCGGCGTGGCTTACCAGCACCACATCCTGGTCGGCCACCCGGCAGACATCATCTGCCGCTTTGCGGCCGAGCGCGGCATGTCCGAAATCGTCATGGGCAGTCATGGCCGCGGTGGATTGCTCGACCGCCTGCTTGGATCGGTGGCACAAGAGGTGCAGGGCAAAGCCGCCGTCCCGGTGGCCATCGTGCGCGACCGGGACGACGGCATGCAGATGCGTGGCAGTTGATGCGCGGCGGCAGGATGGTCTGGTGCTGCTGGCCCTGGGTGTCGGGTTGATCCCTACGTAATTCCCACACGGGCAACGGCTACCTCCAGCCTCACAATTGACAAGCGAATTTAGTAGCAGGAGACATGCATGTTAGTCAAAAATCAGAAGGACTTCGCCGCCGGGCTGTTGTTTACCGCCATCGGCACGACGTTTGCCATCGGCGCCCAGGAGTACAACTTGGGCACTTCCGCCCGCATGGGGCCGGGTTACTTTCCCATGATGCTGGGCATCATCCTGGCCCTCATCGGAGTGGTGCTGGCCCTCAAATCTTTCCGTGGTGAACACCCCGAAGGCCAGATCGGCGCTTGGGCCATCAAGCCCCTGTTCTTCATCATCCTGGCCAACCTGCTGTTTGGCGTGCTGCTGGGGGGGGTACCATCGATTGGTTTGCCGTCGATGGGCTTGCTGGTGGCCATCTTTGTGTTGACGCTGGTCGCGGCCCGCGCGGGTACCGAGTTCGTGCTGAAAGAGGCGCTGATTCTGGGCGCCTTGCTGGCGGTCAGCAGTTACGTCCTGTTTGTCATCGGGTTGAGTCTGCCGTTCCAGGTTTGGCCGGCCTTCATCGCCGGCTAAGGAGATACCCCCATGCAAGACCTGATCAATCACTTGTCGCTGGGTTTCGAGGTGGCGTTCACCGCCCAAAACCTGATGTACGCCTTTCTTGGTTGTCTGCTGGGCACGCTCATTGGCGTGTTGCCTGGCCTGGGCCCAGTGACTACCATTGCCATGCTGCTGCCGGCCACCTACGCGCTGCCGCCGGTGGCCGCGCTCATCATGCTCGCCGGCATTTACTACGGCGCCCAGTACGGCGGCTCCACCACCGCCATACTGGTCAACCTACCGGGCGAGTCGTCGTCCATTGTCACAGCGATTGACGGCTACCAGATGGCGCGCAAGGGCCGCGCTGGTGCAGCGCTGGCGGCTGCTGGCATTGGTTCCTTCATCGCCGGCTGCTTTGGCACGCTGGTACTGGCGGCGTTCGCCGTGCCGTTGACCGAGGTCGCCTTCATGTTCGGCCCGGCGGAGTACTTTTCGCTCATGGTGTTTGGCCTCATCGGTGCAGTGGTGCTGGCTTCCGGCTCGTTGCTCAAGGCCGTGGGCATGATCATCCTGGGCCTGTTGCTGGGTTTGGTGGGTACGGATGTGAACTCCGGCGTGGCGCGCTATAGCTTCGACATCCCGGAACTGACCGATGGCATCAGCTTCATCGTCATCGCCATGGGACTGTTTGGCTACGGCGAGGTGATTCAGAACCTGTCGCACAGTGAAGAGAAGCGCGAGTTGTTTCTGAACAAAGTAACGGGGCTATTCCCGACCAAGCAAGACTTCAAACGCATGCTGCCCGCCGTGTTCCGTGGCACGACTCTCGGCTCGACCTTGGGCATCCTGCCCGGTGGCGGCGCGCTGCTGTCTTCCTTTGCTGCCTACACCATTGAGAAGAAGACCAAGCTGCAAGAGGGGGAAGTGCCGTTTGGCCAGGGCAACATCCGTGGTGTGGCAGCGCCTGAGTCCGCCAACAACGCGGGTTCGCAGACGTCGTTCATTCCGCTGCTGACGCTGGGCATCCCGCCCAACCCCGTGATGGCCCTGATGGTGGGAGCCATGACCATCCACAACATCCAGCCCGGCCCCCAGGTCATGACGAGCAACCCGGAGTTGTTCTGGGGCCTGATTGCCTCGATGTGGATCGGCAACGCCATGCTGGTGATCCTGAACTTGCCACTGATCGGTGTCTGGGTCAAACTGCTGACCATTCCCTACCGCTGGCTGTTCCCGGCCATCGTGCTGTTCTGTGCCATTGGCGTGTACTCCACCAACAACAACGTGTTCGACATCTGGATGGTGGGCCTGTTCGGCATCATCGGCTACGTCTTCATCAAGCTCGGCATGGAGCCCGCCCCGCTGATGCTGGGCCTGATCCTGGGCCCGATGATGGAAGAGAACCTACGCCGCGCAATGCTACTTTCACGCGGTGACTGGTCAGTGTTCGTGACGAGCCCCATCTCGGCAGTGCTACTTTTCCTGGCTTTGGCTTTGCTGCTGGTGGTACTGTCGCCCAGCATCAAGAAGCGCCGGGAAGAAGCCTTCGTGGAGGATTGATGCGGCCCTTGCGCCGTCTTGCCAAGAGCCGCCCACTGCTGTGGGGGGCCCTTTTGGTTTTGGTGTTGACCCTGCTGGGGGTGCTGGCGTTTCTGGCGCGCAGCTACGAAGACAGCCGCCAGCAACTCGAACTGGAACAGGTCACGGCCACCATGGCGTCCGACCTGCGCGCTGGCCTGGGGCGGCAGATTCAGGACTTGCAGTCTCTGGTGGTGCTCAACGCCCAGGACCCCAGCCACCGCTGGATGGACGATTTCACCGCGCGCCACCGCGAGGTGTTCGCCCTGGAGGCACGCGACCTGGCGTTCCGGCCACTGCACATTGTCACCAGCCCGTTTCACGCCGAAGCGAAGCCCCGCCTGCCGCGGGAGGATGCCCTGACCAATGTGCGACAGGCTTGTGCCAACGCCGTGCGCTATGGCGAAGCAGGTTACGCTGCGAGCTATTTCTGGCCCATGGCGCAGGGCACCGGCCAGGAACTCATGGAGATGTGCCTGCCCTTGCAGTTGGCCCAGAGCCAGCATGGTTACCTGGTGGTGACATACCGTCTGAACGGACTGCTCGGTGAGCTTATTCGCCCAGAGCTGCTGCAAGACCGGTTTGTGGCGCTGACCGAATCAGATGGCACCCGCCTGACCATTCTGGGGCAGCCGGTGAGCCGCCTGAAGGTGTTGCGCAGCGCCCAGATATTTGACCTGCCCGGGGCTGCCTATGTGTTGCGGGCCGAGCAGTCCCGCTCGGCCCAAGGGTGGTTTCCCAATGTGTTGTCGGCCTCGGTGGCGGTGCTGGCGTTGTCGCTGATGGCCGTGCTGTGGCTGCTGGCCCGGGACGTGCGCAAACGCCAGGAGGCGGAGCGCCAGTTGGCCACGTCGCTGGCGTTTCGCCAGGCCATGGAGGACTCCCTCGTCATTGGTCTGCGCGCGCGCGACATGGACGGGCACCTGACCCACGTCAACCCGGCGTTCTGCCGGATGGTGGGCATGAGTGCCGAACAACTGCTGGGCACCGGCATGCCCGCACCCTATTGGCCACCGGGTGTGGCGCAGGAATACGAACACCGGCGCCGCCTGCGCCCGGCCGACCCGCTGACGCCGAGCATCGGCTTTGAGAGTGAGCTGATGCACGCCGACGGGCGCACGGTGCCGGTGCGGATTTTTGAATCCCCCCTGCTCGACAAGGCGGGGCAGCAGACCGGCTGGGTCAGCACCATACTGGACGTGAGCGAACAGCGCCGCATGGAAGAGTTGACCCGCACCTCGCAGGAGCGCTTGCAGGCCACCGCCCGGCTGGCCATGGCTGGCGAGATGGCGTCGCTCATCAGCCACGAACTGAACCAGCCGCTGGCGGCCATTTCCAGTTACGCCACAGGCACGTTGAACCTGCTGCCCGAGCAGCGCAGCCCCGACCCCGAGACGCTGCAGGACATCCGCACCGCCATGCAGCGCATGGCAGACGAGGCCGCGCGCGCCGGCAAGGTCATTAAAAGCGTGGGCGACCTGGTGCGCCGGCGCGACCACGAGCGCCAAGCCATCGAGGTCCACACCCTGTTTGAAGCCATAGCGCCCCTGGTGCGCTTGCGTGCGCGCATAGAGAGTGTCGAAATTCGGCAGGAGGTCGTGCCCGACTGCCCTGCGGTGTGGTGTGACCGCACCATGATCGAACAGGTGCTGCTCAACCTGGCGCGCAACGGCTTGCAGGCCATGCAAGGCCATGAGCCGCCCGCCAGCAGTGGGCTGAGGGTGCTGACCATGGCCGCACGCCCTGTGGCCGACGAGCTCGCCAGTGGGCGGCAGTGGGTCGAGTTCCGTGTGCAAGACCATGGCCACGGCTTGTCGCCGGAAGTGGCGCAGCAACTGTTCACGCCGTTTTTCACCACCAAGGCCGAGGGCATGGGGCTGGGTTTGAGCCTGTGCCGCACCGTGGTGGAGCAGCACGGTGGGCGCTTGCGCCACGCGCCGGCGTCACCCAGCGGCACGGTGTTTTATTTCACGCTGCCGGTGGCCGCGGGCGCGCCGCCAGCGGCGGCTTGAACCGGAGGCGATCTGTCGGCTGACGGGTGCAGAATGGGCCATGGTTTCATCCCCTACCATCTACCTGGTTGACGATGACGACGGTGTGCGCGATGCGCTCGCCTGGCTGTTGCGCACGCGCCGGCTGCTGAGTGAACCTTACGCCAGCGCCGACGCCTTTTGGCGCACGGCACAGCAGTGGCCGCAGGAGGGCCCGGCCGACCCCGGCTGTGTGCTGCTGGACCTGCGCATGCCGGGCATGAGCGGGCTGGAGTTGTTCGACTGGTTGCTCCAGCAGCCCTGGTTCGAGTGCCTGCCGGTGATCTTCCTGTCGGGCCACGCCGACGTGCCGGTGGCGGTGGACGCGGTGCGCCGCGGGGCGTTCGATTTCTGCGAAAAGCCGTTTTCGGACAACGCCCTGATCAACCGCGTCGAACAGGCGCTGGAAAAATCGGCCGAAGCGATGGCCCGCAGGCAACAGCAGCGCGACGTGCAGGGCCGCATTGCCGGCCTGACCGAACGCGAGCAGGCCGTGATGCGCCTGATGGCCGAGGGCCTGCCCAACAAACTCATCGCCGACCGGCTCGACATCAGCACCCGCACGGTCGAAGTCCACCGGGCGCGGGTGATGGACAAGCTGGGCGCCAGATCCGCGGTGGAACTGGTGCATGTGCTGCACGGTGTGGGGCTGATGCCGCCACGCCCGACGCCCCATGGCTGACGCCGACGATCACGCCCCGCTGGCCCCTTTCAAGGTGGCGGTGTTCCGCTTGCTGTGGCCGACCTGGCTGGTGGCCAACCTGTGCATGGCCATGAACGACGTGGCCGCGGCCTGGATGATGAGCTCGATGACCACCGCCCCGATCTGGGTGGCGCTGGTGCAGACCGCCTCCACCCTGCCGGTGTTCCTGCTGGGGGTGCCCAGCGGCGCCCTGGCCGACACGCTGGACCGCAAGAAGTACTACCTGTCCACCCAACTCTGGGTGGCGGCGGTGGCGGCCGTGCTCAGCGTGGTGGTGTTGGCCGGCGGCATGTCCCCGGTGCTGTTGCTGGCACTGACCTTTGCCAACGGCATTGGCATGGCCATGCGCTGGCCGGTGTTTTCGGCCATCGTGCCTGAGATCGTGCCGCGTGCCTACCTGCCGGCGGCGCTGGCGTTGAATGGCGTGTCGACGAATGCCTCGCGCATCTTCGGCCCGTTGATCGCCGGTGCGTTGATCGCCAGTGCCGGCAGCGCCTGGGTGTTCTTGCTCAATGCCGCCATGTCGTTGGTCTCGGCCATTCTCATCAGCCGCTGGCAGCACAAGACAGTTATCTCGCCGCTGGGGCGCGAAAGGCTGTGGACGGCAATGCGTATCGGGCTGCAGTACGTCGGCCAGTCGTACCACGTCAAAGGCGTGATCTTGCGGATTTCCATCTTTATTCTGAACTCCACCGCGCTGACCGCCTTGCTGGCCTTGGTGGCGCGGCAGTTCCAGGGCGGCGGCGCCGGCACCTTCACCCTGTTGCTGGCCGCCATGGGGCTGGGTGCGGTTTCGACCGCCGGCTTCGTGGGGCATTTGCGCCAACGCCACGCCCGTGATGCGCTGGTCATGTGGGGTACCGTGGTCCACGCTCTGGGCATGGCCTTGGTCGCCTGGACGGCACAAACCTGGCTGGCTCTGGTGGCGATGACGATCGTTGGCGCTGCCTGGATGACCATCACCAATACGCTCAGCGTGTCGCTGCAACTGGGCTTGCCCGACTGGGTGCGGGCGCGTGCCATGTCCATCTACCAGATGTCCATCATGGGCGCCGCCGCCGGTGGTGCCGCGCTCTGGGGGCAGGTGGCCACACACGCCAACCTGAGCACCAGCCTGTTGCTGGCGTCGATCACCGGCGTGGTGCTGATGGCACTGGCCACCCGCTGGATGCCCGACACTGGCCAGGTCGCAGACACCACGCCCCAGCGCATCCTGTCAACGCCACACACCGATCGGGCGCCCGCCAAAGGCCAGGTCATGGTCAGCATCCACTACCAGGTGTCGTCCGAGCAGGCGGACGAATTTCGCCGCCTGATGCTCGACGAAAGTCGGCGCAGCCGCTTGCAGAACGGCGCACTGTCCTGGGAGTTGCTGCACGACCTGAACGACCCACAGCACTTCACCGAAATTTTTGTTGACGAAACCTGGACCGACCACCTGCGCCGGTTCGACCGTCTGACCGTGGACGAGTTGGTGTTGCGTGACCGCCGCTTGGCATTTCACGCGGGCGAGGCACCACCCAAGGTTACGCGGTATTTGATAGAGAGCTCGGTGTAGGGGTGTGGCTCATAAGCAACCCACTCACACGGCCCAGGTTATTGCTCCGGCCCCATGAAGTCTCAACCTGCGGCGTACTTGACCCGAGGGTCCTGGAAGTAACTCATCACCCGCTCGGGTGACTTCTCCAACATCGCCATGTGCTCGTTGGCTGCTTCCCTCAGCTTGGCCTTGGTGCGCACCGGCACGCACTTGCCCATGGCCTGCTTGAGGTCCGCGTTCAGCCGTTCCTCGGGATTGAGCTCCGGGCTGTAACTGGGCAGATAGAACACTTCGTGTTGATTAACCGTACAAACTGAGCCAGTGTTCACAACGAAATCTGAGCCACTGGTTTTAGGGAAGTTTAGTCAGTTGGTTGTGGATAAGTCTAACGGCTGGGTCGTTTGATCGGCTCCTTTCTGTGTCTTGGTTTTCGGGGTTTTGATGGTGGTCGTGGTGGCACTGGAGTGCTTGAATCGCCAGCTCTCGTTGCCACTCTCGACGATATGACAGTGGTGGGTCAGACGGTCCAGCAGTGCCGTGGTCATCTTGGCGTCGCCAAACACAGAACTCCACTCAGAGAAGTTCAGGTTGGTGGTGATGACCACGCTGGTGCGCTCGTAGAGTTTGGACAGCAGGTGAAACAGCAAGGCTCCACCTGACTGAGTAAAGGGCAGATAGCCCATCTCGTCCAGTATCACCAGATCCACATACATCAGCCGGTGGGCCAGTTGTCCCGCCTTGTTCTGTGCTTTCTCATGCTCCAGGGCGTTGACGAGCTCCACCGTCGAGAAGAAGCGCACCCGCTTGCCACGGGCACGGATCGCCTCAATCCCCAGGCTGGTCGCCAGATGCGTCTTGCCCGTCCCCGGGCCACCCACAAAGACCACGTTGTGCGCCAAGTCCGCAAAGCGCAGCGTGTGCAATTCACGCACCTGACCCTCATCCACATGGGCCTGGCCAAAGTCAAACCCAGCCAGATCCCGGTGCGAGGGGAAGCGTGCCGCGCGCATCTGGTAGGCCATGGAGCGCACCTCACGTTGCGCCATTTCCGCCTTGATGAGTTGGCGCAACACCGCCTCATGATCCATGGCCTTGAGTCTCGCTGTGCCCAGCACCTCCGGCCAGGCACTGGCCATGCCGTGCAGCCCCAGCGTCTTGAAGTCGGTCACCAGTTCAAGCATGGCGTACCTCCCGAGGCAGCCTCAGCCGGTCGTAGCGATTCAAATCCGCTTGCGAAGGTGTCTTCAACGCCACATGCGTGGCCGCAGGCGCGACCTGCACAGCCGGCTCCTTCAGACGAGACAGGACGTTGAGAACATGTTCCGCGCTGACCCGCCCGGATTGCAAGGCCAGCTCGACCGCTACCAGCACCGCCTCAAGACCATGCACCGTTACCGCAATGAGTACCTGCGCCATCACCCGATCACCCCCAGGGTGACGCAGCAACTGGTCTTGCAGCAGTCGTAGAGGCTCTGGCATGGTCTTGAAGGGAGCCCCATTGCGTAGTGCCCCGGGTTTGCGCTCGATCAGGGCAATGTAGTGGCTCCAGTCGTAGATCGTCTGGTCGCGCTCGAAGTTGCGCTGCAGCGTCACGCTGTCGCCTTGTGGTCCCACCACCAGCAAGCGGTCGTGGTAGGCGCGCAGGCTGACCACCGCGTGCACCCACTCGCAAGGTACGCTGTAGCGGTTGCGCTGGAAGTGAATCAGTGATGTGGCTGTCACCCGTACCGGATGTTCCACGTAGCCGTCGAAGGGGCGTGGATTTGGTGTCAGCCGCAGTTTCTCGTCCTGCCAGACATCGGCAACACTGAGTGCGTGCCACTCGGGGTGACGCAACTCGCTCCAGGCGTCCACACAGGCCTGCTGCAACCAGGCGTTGAGCTCGGCCAGATTGGTCCAGCGCCGCTCGCTGGCCTCGCGCCAGATGCCCCGCCGGCGGTCCTGCACGTTCTTCTCTACGATGCCTTTCTCCCAGCCGGCCGCCCGGTTGCAGAACTCGTGGTCAAAGAGGTAGTGGCCCGTCATGGCTTCGAAGCGGGCGTTGACGCTGCGTTTCTTGCCCGCGCCGATCTTGTCCACGGCGGTCTTCATGTTGTCATAGATGCCCCGCTTGGGCACACCACCCAGAACGGCAAACGCCCGGGCGTGGGATTCGAACAGCATCTCGTGCGACTGGTTGTAGAACGCCGCCAGCACAAAGGCGCGACTGGCCGCCAGTTTGGTGTGTGCCACCTCCAAACGGCGCCTGAGCCCACCGACAAACGCGTATTCGGTACTCCAGTCGAACTGGAAGGCCTCGCCCAAATCAAATGACAAGGGCACAAAGCCTTTGCCTCGCGTACTGTGGTCCTGCGCCAAGCGCCATTGCTTGGCAAAGCGGTAGATCGGTCCTAGGCTACCGCCGTAACCCATGGCACGCAAACCCTCGTACATGGCCTTGATGCCACGGCGCTCACGTTTGTTGCGATGCTGGTCGGCCTTGAGCCAACGCGCCAAGGTTTCCTCAAAGGGTGAAAGCACGCCCGCGGCCTTCACCCGAGTCGGATACTTCGGCTCCCTCATCTCCGGCTCTGCCAGCCACTTGCTGGCCGTGTTGCGCGAAATGCCCAGCCTGCGGCTGGCCTCTCGCACCGATACGCCATCCCTCAGCACGAGGCGGCGCAATTTACTCAATGTGCTCACGTTGATCACTCCTGACCACCTTGCTGAAAAATCCAGCAGCGTAGCCTTCAACGTGGCTCAAATTTCAATGTCAATCACACAAAAAATGGCCCAGTTTTAGATGTCATTCAACAGACAAAAGGACCCGGATGTCCGACGTGATCGTGGCGGCGTCGGTTCCATAGGCGGAGAACAAGCGCACCCGACCTTGGGTGTCGAAGATGTACTTCCCCGCCGAGTGGTCCATGGTGTAGGACGTCG
>JACCDG011457458.1_pt1 | contig 32738 bp, 37 predicted proteins | sample 7442471 | NCBI WGS metagenome assembly JACCDG01 (sample SAMN15323444, study PRJNA562643) | freshwater metagenome | isolation source: river surface water | place: USA:Blue River Watershed | collected 2017-08-17 | reverse complement strand
GTTCAAACTCTTCAGCAACCTTACGCATTTCTTCTTCACTACGCATATCATTAAATGCAAGCGAACAAGCACCTTTCATAATACCGATTTCATTGTGCCCCATTGTGCGGGCAATAGTTCCAAAGAAACGGAAGAGTTGAATGGTGTTAATGTCTTCACAAGGAATCTCAAAGGTATAATGCTCTTCAGGAAGAGTTTCATCATCATAGATTCCTGACCCACCATAAGTAGGAGTCCATTCAGTATCAAAAGAAACTTTGAGTCGTGCTTTGTAGGTCATTGCTCTGGATTTGTATATTCATACTATAAGACCCCTTGACTGAAAAATCAAGGGTCAGTGGACAGTTCAAAAACTGTACTCTTGCCACTCATCAATAGAAGTATTACTTAAGACAAACTGCATTTTATTGTAAGGTGCTCTTGGTTTTCTTATTAGTTTCATACCAGTTTGTTCTAGAAAAGTATGTCCCTTTTTAGTATTACAGGAACTACAAGCAACTACAAGATTTTCCCAAGTATCTTCACCACCACGACATCTTGGAATAACGTGGTCAATCGTAAGTCTTTTTGTTGCACCACAATACTGACAAGTATGATTATCTCTTTTATAAATCATTGCTCTTGATGGTTTTTGAGCAACAATTTTAGATAGAGGAACTTTCACATAATCCAAAAGACGAATAACACGATTTGATAGAACTTGTGCTTTCTCTTTCAGAAGTAAAACAATCGCTCTTTTCCAGCTTGTAATATTGAGAGGTTCAAAAGAAGAGTTTAATACTAAAACTGTTGTATTTGGTTGTATTTCAATTTTAGTCATACCTTTTAAGAGGTTCACAATATCTAGTCACGATTTCTCCAATCACTTTCATTATCACGACTAAAGAAATCAATAATATCATCAGCACCATTAAACCCAGTGCGATGATTTGAAGGGTTTGGATCGCCTAAATCTAATGCGTTCATAAAATCATCCAAACTTCCTTCTTGCATATTTGGATTTAATGCTTTTCTACGTGCTCTACGAAGTAATGTAGCTGCACTTCGATTTGCTTTTGATAATTTTTCTGCCCAAATCATGTCTTCCAAACTCACCTGTTCGTGTAATGAAATCTTTTCACAGATTGCTTCAAGGCGGAGGCGATATTGTGTAGAGAGCATATGTATTACTCGATTATAGTTTATTTATTTTCAAACTCTTTCATGAGTTCTTCTGCCATTTTAATTGATCTGCGCCAAATAAAATATTTTACAATCGGATTTGCTGGATTATGCAGAATCCACCATTTCGTCTTTTCGTATTGTACTCTTGCCAGTTGAGTGAGCATATAAAATGCCCTCGCTACAGATTGATCAGTAACAATCAAGTACGCAATACAAAAGAAAATAGTGAGATATATGTATGTAGAACTCATTGTCTCAGTGTTTTAAGATATTGTAACACTTGCTCACGAACTGCCATGAGTTCATTGTAACACTTTTGATTGTGAGCACACTGGCGAAGTTCGTGATCAGGTTTCAATACACTTTCTTCAAACAGAGTCAATCCACGATTCCATTTTTCAATTTGAGATTCTTCATTCATTTTTTTATTACTTTAACGGGACAAGAAGGAACAACTTTTCGGATTTCGTGAATGATTTCAGTTCTTTGAACTTCAGTTAATCCTACAACTTTAGTAAGACGATGAATTAAATTCAATGCATCGCTGCAGCTGATAATGGTTGCAGTAAGAAGTACAACCATGATTTTCTCCTATTCTATTACTATTTAAGGCAGTTCATAAAATTGAATGAATTTTGTCAATAATAACACCACACTCATCAGCATACTCTTCTTCTTCTAACATACCTTCTTGTTCAACAGCATCTAGAATAATATTCCATTCACGTTCCGTAAAGAACTTTTTAATTGTTTGTGTCATCAATCCCAACTCACATTTTCAACAAGAAATCCAGGCATCACATAGGTCCAACCAGTTCCGCCAGGTTTATACTCCCACTTATATTCAAATTGATTATGAGAATCCCAAGTCATATACCCCTTCTCTTTATCAAAGCGACCTTTGATAGTTAGCATATGTTTATTTGAAAAAATATTACGAGTCCTGAGTGCTCCACCAGTTTCACGAGTTTCAATCACTTTACATACATCTGGATAAGTTTGAATTCCATATTCTAGAATGCAGTTAGTTTCATACACAAAAGGACGATATACTTTTGGTTTTGGTGCAGTCTGTGCAAACCCAGGAGAAGAAAACAATAGTGCAGCAAGAACAATCAGTTTTTTCATCCAACAACCCTCCAACAAACGACAGCGTTACCTTTTTTTACAGAAGAAATGTGAGCAAAAGCAGCATAAGACAAATCCAAATCAGCATGAGAATACGGTCCACGATCATTCACACGAACAATAACTTGTTTACCATTATCTTGATTGGTTACCCGTATGCGTGAACCCATAGGTAACTAAGGACTAGCTGCAGTCCAACGATAAGCATCAAACCTCTCGCCGTTCGCAGTAGTTTGTCCATGGAATCCATCTCCTACTCCGTAATATGTAGCAAGACCACATGTAAGACCAGCAATCAATCCTATCATTTGGCAATCTCCCAGTGTTCGTTACCTTCTTTAGGAACCCAAGTGCAGTATTGTCGATTGATAGAAACCAAAAAAAGTTTATCATCAGTTTCTTGCTCTACTTCCATTGCGTGAAATGATTGCATAATATTCACAAATCTGTTCTTTGCTTTAGAACTCTTTGGAATAATGTTGACGAATTTACGTTTGGTTTTCATAGTGTTTTAAAAGTGTTTAGATGATTGCCATCAAACCCAACAAAGGTAGTCTACAGGGGTTGTTGGGTGTCTGTCAAGTGGTTTAGGAATTCTTCATAAAGGACTTGTTCCATTTCAAATGCTTGTTGTTCCCAAGGTTGTTCAGAATAGTCTGTGAGAGAGTGATCTATGCCCCTCCAGTGCCTCTTTCCATACTTATCTCTTAGGGCACCCATGACGTGTTGATAGACGTGCCATAGTTCGTGTAAGAGCACAACAGTGTAATGTTCTGGATCCATCTGATTATGTAGTTCAATCTCAAAAGATCTTGGACGATAATCAAAATCAGTGACTCCTACCCAACCATAAACTCCATCACGCAACATTCCTCGATGATTGATAACAATTTCAAGTTTGTGTCTTGGAAGATGTTTTTGAACAAACCAATCTACAATACGTTCACAGCGACGCTTGCTATAACTGTACCCACTGGTGTATAATGTAAGCATCAGAATACTGCCTTTAGAACTGCTTCGGTAACTTTTGTTGCCCAGTGAATCACCCACATCAGGGATCCAACAAAAATCAAACGGTCTAAATTGGAGTACCTCATTGGTTTCGTTCGTTATGTGCATACTATAAAACCTCGCAGAAACTCCTGCGAGGTTTGAGTGGACAGTTCTAAAAGTGTCCTAGATTTCAACTAGTCTTGGATACCTTGGACCTTTTTAAGTTTTCAATTTTTGTCTTGATGATATTTATTTCAGTAATTATCAAATAAATATGAAATAAAGACTATTTGGCAAATAAAAAATGAGTGATTTTTTGAAGAGGGGGTGGCATTACATTCCTAATATTATTACAAAAGAAGAAGCAATAAGGATTAAATATCAAAATTTGATGGGAGCCATGCATGATTTAGGTGGGTTGAAAACTCACTATGATCCAGAAAGAGGCAATGTATTAACTTGTTATGCACCACCATCAAGTGCATTTGTAATGAAGAGAATTCAACCAGTCTTAGAAAATCTTGTTGGTGAAGAACTCATTCCATCGTATTGGTTCTCTACAACATATCATAATAAAGGATGGATGAATTGTCATACAGATCGTCCTTCTTGCGAAATCTCAGTCACTATGAATATTTGTGGAGATGTTGCATGGCCAATTAAACTTAAGGACTTAGAAGGTAAGAAACAATCGGTTGTAACTCCAGTTGGATGTGGTTTGGCATATCTTGGAATGGATGTACCACACTGGAGAAGTCCTTTAAGAACTCACGAAAATGATAGGTTTATGCAACTCTTTCTTCACTTTGTAAGAAAGAATGGAAAATGTGCAGAATATGCTTATGATAAAAATCAAAAGTGTTATGAGTTGCTTAAAGGATCGTGAATCATAGGGATAGATTTTACTTCATCAAACCTAGCATACAAAGAATTAATTTCAGAATGACCTTGAAGTTCGGTTGGTAAAGTTGGAAATCCTGTTGGAAATGTTTGAGAATTTGGAAGATCTCTTAAATCTTGTCTCCAAGTTTTAAACTCTACAAATACAGATCCACTCTGTTCTAAATCTTTAATCACCATCCAATCAGTCAGTTCTAATATTCTATCACGAATTTCTCTTAGAATATCATATCTTTCTTGAGTCCTATGAGAATCAAAGGTAGAAATTTCAGCATCCCATTCTTGCTGTGTTAAGATTTGAAGTCCTTCAGATTCTTCAAGAATATAAGTCTCTCTATAAACCACATCATAAACAGTTTCTGTTCTTGTTTCTCCAGTTGGTTCTTCACCTGGACGATTAAAAACAGGAACTTCAATTTGCCTCTCAGAAAAACTTAAAACTGTAATATTTGAGTTGTTCTGATACTCAGTAAGTTGTTCTTGAGAAACAGTAACTTCGTACTCAAAGTAATCAGGAACTTCTGATAAGAAAAAAGGAACTCTTTCTTGAGTAAAAAGAGAATGCTTTGTTTCTAATCCCTTGATATCGGGCATCATCAAACCATATGGGGTATCAGTTGCCCATCCACCAGTCTCACGATTGATCCAGTAGTGTTTGATGAGTTGAGTCATTTCTAATAAACCTCTATGTTGTATTTATCGGCAAGTTCTTTGTCTATCTCATCTTTTGTTTTGAATCCTTTCACTCTCATCCATGTTACAAGAGTATAACGATTTCCAGAAGTCACAGGTTCTACCATGTGTGTGAACCACCTTGATGATGGAAAACATACAAGAAGTCCAGGTTCTGGTTTAATCTTAATTCTTAAATCAGGAAAAGAAAAATATCCACCTTCAAAATCATCGTTTAGAAAAAGAACTGTGGATAAATCTCTATCAATTGTTTTTTTCCATACTTTTGTTCCATCAGGATTCGTCCATAAACCTTCTGCGTCATTATGAGGTTTATAGTGACCTCCAGGTTCATAGCAAAGAAGTTGAGGTTCTTCACTATCTCGAATCTCAAATCCATAAAAAGGATTGATTACATTTTTTACAATGTCATCAAGAAGTCCTTTAACTTGGGGAAAGACTGGAAGAAGATCAGCACACTTTACATTTCTTGCACTTAAATCTATCTTAGATTGTCTTTCTCTTGTTTCATCACTCTTCTCAGCATCAAAAACTGACATCTGTTCCTTATGAGAATTTCTCATATGATCTGTCAAAAACTTTAATCCTTCCTCTGTTACAACTTTGGGTTGAATTAAAACATTCGCAAGAATATCATTCATAATAGAATACTATAGATATTTTTATTTAGTTTGAGTTTGATACTGCTGTTAATTCTGCCTTATTAGCAGATAATCTTGCCGTCAAAGTTGGAGTGGAAGTAGTGTCACTAGAAAAATCAAGTCTTAAAACAGTACTAAAATATCCAATTACAAGTGGAGGTAAAGCACGATATCCTCCACCAAAATAACCATAAGAGGTACTTGAGGTTGCTGCCAACCAATATCTGTTGGTTGCTAAATTAGAACCTGGATCATTTACAGTTTCATTTGAAAAATCAAGTCTGTTTATATCGGATATATTATTTGATGCAGTTGCCCCTCCACCAAAATATCCATAATTGTTATTTGAAGTTGCTCCCATTTTTTGTTTGGATATTGAGAAATTTATTGTTGGGGTAGAAGAAGCAGTTTCACTTGAAAAATCAAATCTTTTAAAGGAAGATACAACTACCGAACTTAAATATCCACCACCAAAATAACTATATATTGAATTTGAAACTACTGCAAAACCAGAATAATCATTTAATGTAGTTGTTGGTGAGGATAAAGTTTCACTAGAAAAATCTAATCTATTAATTGCACACACAAGTTCACCACCACCAAAATATCCATAATTTGAATTAGAAAATCCTCCTAATTGTGGTCTTTCCGTTATATTTTTTCCAGTAGATGCTATAGTATTGTTTGAAAAATCTAAACGATCAATATTTGAAGAGTATCCTCCACCAAAATAACCATAATAATTACTTGAAAAAGATGATAATCTAGTTTTTGGAATAGTTAATGCCTGTGATAATATTGATGTAGTTTCACTTGAAAATTCCAATCTATCAATTGCACAAGTTCCCGAAGGCGAATAACCACTAGCAAAATAACCATAAGTCTTAGAACCACGATTAATTGATTGACCACCAGATAAACTTGATAATGAATTTCTTGTTGTTGGTAAATTTTTTCCAGGATCACTTACAGTTTCATTAGAGAAATCAAGTCTTGATATTGTATTGTATCTTGTTGGTAATGGAGTAGAGTAACCACCACCAAAATATCCATAAGAACTACTTGAGGTTGCTGATAAAGAATTTCTTGCTGTTGGTAAATTTTTACCGGGATCACTTACAGTTTCATTAGAGAAATCAAGTCTTGTGATTGTATTACTAGTAACAAAAGTAGGTGGAGGTAATGGATTTGTAATGCTTCCACCACCAAAATAACCATAAGAATTGCTTGAGACTGCTCCCAAATTATGTCTTGCTGTGGGCAAATTCTTACCGGGATCACTTACGGTTTCATTTGATAAATCAAGTCTTGTGATTGTGCAAATAGTAGAAGGTGTGTATCCACCACCAAAATAACCATAAGAATTGCTTGAGACTGTTGCTAAGTAATATCTTGATGTCGGTAAATTATTTCCAGGATCACTTACAGTTTCATTAGAGAAATCAAGTCTTGTGATTGTGCAAGTAGTACTGGCAGAAAGTTGAGCACCGCCAAAATAACCATAAGAACTACTTGAAGTTGCTGCAAAAGCAGCTCTTGCTGTTGGTAAATTTTTTCCAGGATCACTTACGGTTTCATTAGAGAAATCAAGTCTTGTGATTGTGTTGATATAAGTAGGTGTTCTTCCGCCACAAAAATAACCATAAGAACTACTTGAAGTTGATACTAATTCATATCTTGTATTAGGTAAATTATTTCCAGGGTTACTTACCGTTTCATTGGAAAAATCGAGTCTTGTAATTGTATTGACAACTATAAAAGAAGGTGGAGGTAATGGATTTGTAGTGTTTCCTCCACCATAATAACCATAAACGGCAGACTCTGGCCAGTTTAAAAAATTACCTTTTTCTACATTCAATACCTGAAGATCATAAACAGAATTTAATCCAAAAACGTCTCCTACAAAAGGCATCGGATTTACTCTACTCTAAGGTCTGGATTGAATAACGACTGAGGAATTTGCTTTTGTTCTTGCTCTTCAACACCACGAAGAAGTTGTTGATCCATACCTGTAATCTCTTCAATACCAGAAGCAACTGCTTGTTGAAGACTATTCAGGAAGTCCATAGGATTATTGGGATCACCGAAAGTTCCCTTCGTGCGATTTATATCATCAGGAAGAACTGTGGGAGCACTTGCACGACGCATTGAACGAATATTACCGGCATTCACACCAGTTCTTGCAGCAAGTAAATCATCCAGAGATTGATTTGCAAGTCTGCGTTCCCAATAGTTTGGTTGGTCTTCATTATACTGTTCTCTTGAAACCAACTTACCACCATTTAATTCAATCAAACGATTGATGAGTTTATCAAAGCATTCAAGTTCTTCTACACATGCCTTGAATCCACGATTCAAACCCTCAAGCATACGATGAAAATGAAACTCATCAATATCATACCACGAAAGTTCTTCACCACCCTGTCTTGTTTTCCACCAGATTGGTTGTGTCTTATCTTTTCCGTCCCACTTATAATGAAACTCTCTTGCTGCTCTTTTTGCATCAATCACTTGTTGTAGAAGACCTTCTGCTACACTTCTACGATTAATGAGTGCTGCCTTAAATGCTGATGGAATTGTAAAGTTGTCGTGAATGATGAACTTCTCAATCTGAAAATCTGAACGACCCTGTGCAAGTTCTGTTTCACTTTCTTCCCAACGAGTTGCCTCTTGAAGAACCTTCAACATAAACTCATTATCATCACCTAAAACTTCTTTTGAAGTTGCAAGTGCAATTGCCTCATAATTGTTAGACATACTTATCCAAATCTTTAATAGTGTTGTTTCTATTTATTAGCAATAACGTTGAGTGACCGCAAGAGATAATCTTTGATTCGCAACTTCTTTACCCCACTTCTTACAAAAGTGCAGATACAACTGTTCTGTTCTTCTATCCTTTTCTTCTGTGGTTTCGTGATCTAATGTTCTGTGAGAGAAATGTAGAAGAAAAGACTTAGGATTAAACTTCGTTTCAATTCCAAATTGCTCTGCTCTTAAAGCATAATCAATATCTTCTCCACCACCTAATCCAAATTCTTCGTCCAATAGACCAACCTTTAAACTCACTTCATAAGGAACATAGAAACAATAAAATGCTTTGATTAAATTTGGAGGAATATTTTGTTCGTTTGTTGTAATATAGTGAGCAAGTTCATTGAGTTGTTCTTCTTTACCTACAACTTCTTCAAGTTCCATTTGAGGTTTTAGACCACCAACTTGTAGATGTTGATTGCATAAAGGAATTGAAATTGAATCAAAATCTCCAAGATTCTGATTCCAGTTTTTTGTAAAAGCAATATCATTATTCAATCCAACAAAATCAGCACCATCTACGATTGCTTGCTTCAGAATAAAGTTCATATTTTCAGCAAAAGATTTTGGTGATGAATTTGAAATAATAGTCACATTCTCATAATTTTTTTTGAATGTTTTATCATTATCAATTAAGAAAAACTTATCATTTGAATTGAAGATACTATTTTTGAAAAATGTATTCAAAGCAAGGTGAGTGTACTTTTCAGAACACTTCATATTCACCATACAATAATACTTTGGACGACTTACTGTTTGGAATTGAATATTCTCAATCAGTTTTTCCCAAACACTTGCAATTCTCTTCCAATCATAAGTTTCCTTTGTGATTTGTGAGAGTTCTTTTGTTGCAGCATAAAAAGTCTCTGGTTCCTTATCAAAGAAATCAAAACATCTTGAAAGTTCTTGTGCAAACTCGTTGATAAACTTAGGAGATGGTTCCCAACCAACTGAAGTATTCTTTCCAGTCATTGGAATATACTTACCACGATTGAAGGAAACCTCTCTGAGTGCTCCTATGTCACTTGTAATTGGGTAACATCCACAAACCATTGCCTCTGCCAAAGACACGCAGAAGGTCTCCTCCCAGACATTAGGATGCACGAAGAATGCCGCATCCTGAATATGAGGTAGAAGTTCTTCACGGTCAATACAGGGGGAGTATTCTACACCAGGAAGAGACTTCAGTTTTTCAATTGCTTCTAAGTGTTCTGGAATTTTGAAGTGCTGTTCGTATTGTTCTCCATAAAGATTATGAGAAGAAAATACCTTTAACTTTGCGTCTGGATGATTCTTAATCACCTGCTTCCAGATTTTTGGAAGTGGTGTAATACCCTTATGTGGTCCAGAAAAGAAAATCGCAGTCTTTGATTTTGGTGTTTTGAGATGAAAAATATCCGCAACACCATTTGGAATGATTACAATCTTATCTGCTGGTGCTCGGTTATATTTGATATATTGCTCTGCTTCCCAGTTTGATACACAGACAATCTTATCAATCTGTGATACAAGTTCTGGAAGTCTTAAGAGTTGTGGTTGGTCACAATTATCGTGTGCCCAGAGAATTTTATATTGCTTATTTGATTCTGCTAAGACTTCTATGCTTCTTGAAACTTCAACATTATTTGGGAATTGATAATATTGGTTAAGATAATAAAAAGAACTTTCAGTTGCTCCAGATTTCATAATGAATGATATAAGTGATTTTATTTAGTTTGAGTTTGAGACTGCTGATAATCCACCTCTTATTGTTAGAAAATTATTTCCAGTATTACTTACGCTTTCTGTTGAAAAATCAAGTCTTGTTATTGTATTGATATAGGGGCCGGATAAACCAGTTTCTCCACCACCAAAATAACCATAAAAACTACTTGATACTGATGCCAATTCAGCTCTTGCCGTTGGTAAATTTTTTCCAGGATCACTTACAGTTTCATTGGAAAAATCAAGTCTTGTGATTGTGTTTATATAAGTAGGTGTTTGTCCTCCGCCAAAATAACCATAAGAATTACTTGAAGTTCCTACCGAAGAGTATACTGCTGTAGGTAAATTTTTTCCAGGATCACTTACAGTTTCATTAGAGAAATCAAGTCTTATGATTGTATTAATAAGTGGTGGTTCAAGACCACCCCCAAAATAACCATAAGAACTACTTGATACCGCTGTTGAGGAAGATCTTGCTGTAGGTAAGTTTTTTCCAGGATTACTTGCAGTTTCATTCGAAAAATCAAGTCTTGTGATTGTATTAATTGAAGGAGGGGAAAAACCACCACCAAAGTAACCATAAGAACTACTTGAAAATGCATCTAAACTCCCTCTTATAGAAGGTAAGTTTTTTCCAGGATTACTTACAGTTTCATTTGAAAAATCAAGTCTTGTTATTGTACTGATTCTGGTAGGTATCGATCCACCACCATAATAACCATAAAAACTACTTGATACTGCTGCTGTATCTTTTCTTGTCGTGGGTAAGTTTTTTCCAGGATCACTTACAGTTTCATTAGAAAAATCAAGTCTTGTGATTGTACACAAGAACGTCGAAACGGGAAAACTATATCCACCCCCAAAATACCCATAAGTTTTAGAACCACGATAGACTGATGCTCCTCCAGATACTGCTGCTAAATTCTGTCTTGCTGTTGGTAAATTATTACCAGAAGCACTTACAGTTTCATTTGAAAAATCAAGTCTTGATATTGTATTGACAAGTGAACCAACAGAACCGCCACCAAAATAACCATAAGAACTACTTGAGGTTGCTGTTGATGCTTGTGTTACTTGTGACAAATTCTTACCAGGATCACTTACAGTTTCATTCGAAAAATCAAGTCTTGTGATTGTGCTAAGAACTCCTGAGGTGGGGGTCAGGGAGGCTGGTGGTAATGGAGGAAATGAGTATCCACCAACAAAGTAACCATAAGAATTACTTGAAGTTGCTGTATAGTTATTTCTTATTTGCGACAAATTTTTTCCTGGATCACTTGTGGTTTCACTAGAAAAATCGAGTCTTGATATTACACAACTATAATAAGAAGGAATAGGAGTATAAAAACCACCGGCAAAGTAACCATAAGAATTATTTGATACTGCTCCAATACTAGATCTTGCAAATGGTAAAGTTTTTCCAGGATTACTTACATTTTCATTTGAGAAATCAAGTCTTGATATTGTATTAATAAAAGAACCACTATAACCACCAACAAAATATCCATAAGAACTACTTGAGGTTGCTGTTAAAGAACTTATTGTTGTGGGTAAATTTTTTCCAGGATCACTTACAGTTTCATTTGAAAAATCAAGTCTTGATATCGTATTATAAACAGTTGTTGATCCAAGATATACAGCAACATAACCACCACCAAAGTAACCATAAGAATTATTTGAGACTGCTGATAAGTAACCTCTTCCTGTAGATAAATTCTTCCCAGGATTACTTACAGTTTCATTTGAAAAATCAAGTCTTGAAATGAGACTAACACCACTAGGAGGATAAGGGGGTGGAGGAGCACTAGGTGGAAAATAACCACCAACATAATAACCATAAACAGCAGACTCTGGCCAGTACTTAGAAGTATTTTGTGAAATATTTTTAACTTGAAGTGCTCTTGCTTCTTCTAAAGAAAATACTGGCATTATATACCAAAGATAGAATATCTGGGAGTTTGCTTTTTCCAAAACTCCATGTTCTTGTATTTATTCAACACATACTCACTTAAGAACTTTGTGTTATCACGATGTATCTTTTCAACCTTATTTCTTACTGTATGCATATGTTCTAACTTATAAACATCATCGTTCTCATCAAACTTTGGTTTTACATTTTCAAAAGTATGAGTAAATCTTGGAAGTTCTAAAAAGTCATAAATGCGATTGAGTTCTTTTTGTGGTTGAGAAACTAAATCATTGTACTCAACCAAAAACAAATACTTATGATTACCCTTACGAAATGCTTCTGAAAGTGCGTGATATGACTGACCAATAATACCCTGAGGAGACATCAGATAATCAGCACGATTGTCATTATTAATTTCTATATTGTTTTTGATAAGTGTTTCATCAATAAAAGAAGTTGTCTTTGAATGATAAATCAAATTTAGAAATGAAGAAATAATATCATGAATACTTCTGACTGGACAAATAATCTTTGGTTCTTGTGTAATATAATCTTGAATATGTTCTATTTGATTGACCCAACCTCTGGACTTATCAATAATAATATTCTGTGAAGTATTGAAATAATAGTTGGGGGCAATAGAAGACAAGACCTTATGAGCACACTCTGGTTTTGGATGTGCCTTATATTGTTCTGACTGATATAAAAGATACTCTTCAGTATAATGTATTGTATCCAGAAGTGGAGAATTTGTAGATGCGTGTATCTCTGGATTCTGATTGAGTAGTGCTGTTAAGAGTGTAGAACCTGATCTTGGAAGACCAGACATAAAATAAAAAGTTTTCATAATGTTAGTTTGAGTTTGAGAATGTTGCAGATTGACTTATTGGGGTAAGATTATTTTTTCCCGGAGCACTTATAGTTTCGTTTGAAAAATCAATTCTTGAAACAGTATTCACTATTGGAAACGATCCGCCAATAAAATAACCATAAAACTTACTTGGAACAGTTGATTGTCTGTATAATGCGGTTGGTAAATTTTTTGCAGGTAAACTTACAGTTTCATTTGAAAAATCAAGTCTAGTAATCGCATTAGTTGCAGTAGCTCCAGGTGCTCCAGGAGGAAAAAGACCACCACCAAAATAACCGTAAGAATTACTCGAAAGTGCTGCTAATTCAAAATTGTTTGTTGGCAATTTTGTTGGAGGAGCACTTGTAGTCTCATTGTAGAAATCAAGTCTTGTAATATTGGAAGAAGAGGTAAAAGGTGCCGTAACTAAACCACCACCAAAATATCCATAAGAATTACTCATAACTGTTGCCATACTGTCTATACCAAAACCTAATAATGTTGATGTTATATTATTCACGTTTTCAGTAGAAAAATCAAGTCTTGTAATAGTACATAATCTAAGAGCAGGAACCGATAAAGGAAAACTATACCTATATCCTCCACCAAAGTATCCATAATTATTACTAGAAACTCCTCCACAAGTAGAATTTACTGTAGGTAAATTTTTCCCAGGATTAGTTAAAGTTTCATTAGAAAAATCGAGTCTTGTAATTGTACAAATTCTTGATGTTGGTTGAGGTCCTGCGGGAGTATATCCACCACCAAAATAACCATAATAATTACTTGAGACTGCTCCAGAAAAATTTCCTATACTACTTGTTGGATAATTATTTCCGGGATTACTTATAACTTCACTTGAAAAATCAAGTCTTGATACTGTAGAAACATAATTTGCACCATAACCACCAATCATATATCCATAAGTCTTAGAACCACGATAGACTGATGCTCCTCCAGAAAGTGACCCGAATGCACGTCTAACGGCAGAAAAATTATTTCCAGGGTCACTTACTGTTTCATTAGAAAAATCAAGTCTTGTAATTGTACTAATTATATCTGTTGGAGTAGGTGCATTACCGCCACAAAAATAACCATAAAAGTTATTTGAAACTGGTGAAGACCCAGTTCTTGATGTAAAATTTTTCCCCGGATTACTTGTAGTTTCATTAGAAAAATCAAGTCTTGAAATTGTGCAAATCAATGTTGGGAAAGGTGGAGAGGCCCCACCACAAAAATAACCATAAGAACTACTTTGTGTACCAGTAGTACCTTGTCTTGCTGAAGGTAAATCTTTTCCAGGATTACTTACAGTTTCATTTGAGAAATCAAGTCTCGTTATTGTATTATACCATGTTGCTGGAGGGAACGTGTATCCTCCTCCAAAATATCCATAAGAATTACTCTGTACAGTTGAGTTGTTAATACCACTTTTTGCATCTGGTAAATTTTTTCCAGGATCACTTACAGTTTCACTAGAAAAATCAAGTCTTGTTATTGTACTGATGTTTGGTGGCAGAACACCACCACCAAAATATCCATAGGAACTACTTGAAACGAATGCTGCACTAGATCTTGCTGATGGTAAATCTTTTCCAGGTAAACTTAAAGTCTCTGTTGAAAAATCAAGTCTGTAAATTGTACAAATCCTACCAGGTGCTGCGGCATTGAAACCTCCAGCAAAATATCCATAAAAACTAGAAGAAACGCAACTGGGAGTCGTAATTGCTATTGGAAAATTTTTACCGGGATTACTTAATATTTCATTAGAGAAATCAAGTCTTATTACTAAGTTACTATATGTAATGGTATCAGTTACATTTCCACCACCAAAGTATCCATAAGTCGCAGACTCTGGCCAACTCGCAAAGTTACGATTGTCTATATTTTCATTCTGCTTAATGTAAACCTTACGAAGACTAAAAACTCCAGTTGCCATTTATTTACCCTTCGGAATAAACATGAGACCCCACATGCTCCAATCTAATATTAGTATTTAACCAAACTGAATACCCAACACTCTTTGCTCTTTCAAAAAATGAAAAGTCTTCAGGTAAATAGCACATATTTTTCTTCAATTCTAAAAAGTAGTGGTATGAATTATGATACTCTTTTTCTGTTGGGGGATGTGTACTATTATCTGTTGCTGGATAATATTTTAACTCTTCACCATATCTTTGAGAAATATCTTCAAAAACTTTTCTCTTAATCAAAGAAAATCCGAATCCAATATTTTCAATCTTTACCAGTTCCCCTTCTTTGACTTCTGGTTGAGAAATATTATAATTGTATCTCAAAGGAATACCTTTCATTGGATAAGCACCACAGATAATATCCTTATCAAATCTCAACAAATCAAACACATGTTGTGGAGTAAATCCAATATCAGCATCAATAAAAAGCAGTCTATCATACTCAGTATTGTTCATAAAGAAATTCACCATCTTAGATCTTGCTTTTGTAACAAGACTTTCATTTGCCATCGTAAGCAATCCATGATCTATTCCAGCAGTTCTTAGTTCTTTACCAAGATTAAATAAACCTTTTGCAGTCTTATCACTAACCATTCCACCATAACAAGGCATCGCAATTAATACAGACATAATTTCACTCAGTTTTATTATATATTATACTATTAAGAAGTTATTAATTTAGCAGAAACACAAGCAGAAATCGAATTAATAGTTGAACCTACTGCAACAATTGTATCATTTACTGCAAGATATTTTGGTTTCTCAAGAATTTCAATCACACTATTTTTAGGTATTGTCATATTATAAACCAAGTATCCTAATCTTACACCCGTGGTTACAATTCCACCAGCAGTTCCTCCACGATAAATGGATACTGAAGCATCAACATCAATATTCAAGTTATAATTGCAAAGACGAATTGATTGAACAACAGAGGGATAAGTTGTTGAACGATAAACTTCTGCTCCACTTGTCGATGCAACTGTTGAACCAACACCTACAAAGTTTGTATCAGTTTTAGTTGAATACACTGTAAACACATCTAAACCGCCATCAATACCAGTTGCAGTTGCTCCAACCCCAGACATTGCTTGGAATCTCAGGTGATCTTGAGGATTTGCAATCATGGGTTGATTAATAATTTCTACAGAACCTTGATAAGGAATAACAAGTCTTTGTGCAATTGGAACTGCTCTCCAAGTATTTGAACCAGTATTGAAATCATGTCTTATATTCAAATAAAGTTCATTTGAATATGTGTTTGTAACGTGAATTGATTCAATTACATATTCTCTACTTGCAGTTGATGGGAATGAAAGTCCGATTCCAAAGGAACTTCCGCCAATTCCGGGTCCAACAAAAATATCATTATTTTGTGCAGTATTTATACCAACTCCAGAAATTGCAGAGATATAGACAGATGTTGTAATTCCAGTATCAAATGTTCCAGATCCTCCACCACCTGTCGCTGCAGTAGTCCACTGAGTTCCTGTTACTGTTGATTGAAGAACTTGTCCTGATGTTCCTGGAGAGTTTGTAGAATCATAAACAGCACCAGTGACTCTAGCGTTACCTTGAACTTGCAGTGGATATTGTGGATCTGTAGTTCCTATGCCAAGATTACCACTTGAAGTTATGATACTGTCTGTATAATGATTAATATTAACAGCCATTGAAGTGGTATCTCCGTTTTAGATATTTATTGAATTAGCAGTCAATTGCATCAGAATATTCTGATTGTGTTTTTAACCAGTTATATCCCATTGCTAACGGGTCTGATGCAGGTTGTAATTCTGCAAAAGGAATCATAAAAGTTCTATCATAAACTGGTGATGCATTATTGTTTCTAGCATCAGCAGTCGCATAATGAGAAACCTGAACAACAAACCTTTCCTTATTACCATTCATCAAGGTAATACGAGCATAAGTATCATTCAGGGGAATACCAATGTTTGTTTCTGTAAGTGATGTTTGTAATGCCATTTTTAATCTCCTTTAATTAGTAGGTCATTTCGGTTGTTTCAATCTTGCAAACCCATCTTATAGTGGTGGATGCTTGTCCAGTTACCTCAACTTTGATTCCACCATTAGTAGTATCTGCAGTAATGGTGATATCCCAAGTTGATGCACCTGCATCAGAAGCAATCACATCTTTGATGACTGAACCAACAATAGATGTTGCTGCAGCATTTGCACCACGTTTAATTGCTCCTTTGAATTCCCATGCTTTTGTATTACCAGCACCAGTCACACCAGCAATACAAGAACCTTTGAAGAAATATGCACTGTTATTTGGCAGGATGACTTGGTTGTTGGTTGTGCCCGGTTGGTTATTGCTAGCGAGAACCGTTGCGGTAGCATCAGTGGTTTGGCGGGCTAGGAGCAGAAGCGCGGATTGTGTAGATCCAGCCGCACTAGATACTGGCTGGTTACATGCAGGAAAAACGTGATAGCCAACAATACTTCTTGTGTTGCCACTAGCCCCACCCATCACTGCCGAATAACTTCCTGATGCAATGTGTACTCCACCTCCTCCAATAAAAGTAGAACGACCAGAAGCCGTATTGCTTTCCCCACTTGCTACACACGCATTCGCCCCACTCGCCGTATTGCTATTACCCCCACACACCACAGCGTGCGTGTCGGTTTGGGCGGTGTTGCTCCGGCCTCCGCCGACGAAGGAGTAGCTGCTGGAGGCGGTGTTGTTTAAGCCACCAACGACGGTGCTGTAGATGCTAGTGGCTTGATTGCCTTCTCCTCCAAGCGCAGCTGATGCTGTACCGCTGGCTACGTTGTAACTACCGCCTGCAATAGTTGCGTAATTTCCACTTGCTATATGTGATGCACTACCGCGAAATTTTTGCAAATCCGTCGCATACTGCCCCCGTTTATCTCCACCAGCAACCGTCCCATCCGGCACCTGCGCCAGCGTTGCGCCCGTACCTTTTGCCAATAGAACAACATCAATATTAGTCTCTGTAGAAATACCAGTTGTTGTGACACCGATAATCGCAACAGGTACAGTTGCGTTTGGAGATGCGATACTCTTATCTATTGTAACATCACGAATAGTTGTGATACCACTAATTCTAGTCGTTCCTTGAACTGTAAGAGTACTTGTTGGGTTTGTGGTTCCTATGCCAGTCGAACCAGAGACATAAGCACCACCAGTAACTTGTAATGGTTGTGATGTGGTTCCTGTTGAGGTTGCTGAACCAATCAATACTGGTCCATTAGTGAATGTCGAGACACCTGTAACTTGAAGTTGTGTAAGAGATCCAGTACCACCACTTACACTTGTAGATACTCCTGCTGTTGAAGCATAAGTAGCACTAGAAGCATTACCACTTATATCAATATTATAAGTACCAGTTAATCTAGCACTGTTAATGGTTCCAGTAGTAATATTTGCAGCATCGGTTAAGTTATAAGAAGTTGTGGCAAAGGATGCTGTAGAAGCAGTACCAGTTAAGTTAGCAGTAATTGTTCCTGCACTAAAGTTTCCAGAAGCATCACGAGCAACAATTGCAGATGCTGTATTAGCATCAGTCGCAGTTGTAGCACTATTAGACACTTTACCAGCAGTGCTTATGGTTGCTAATTTAGTATCAACAATACCAGCAGACGCATTAATATCATCATTAACAATTACACCAGAAGCAATTGAAGTTGCAGTTCCATTAGAAGTTATATCACCAGTAAGGTTTGGTATATTAGTTGTAGAGGTAGCAGTACCAGTTAAGTTTGCGGTTATTGTTCCTGCACTAAAGTTACCAGAAGCATCTCTAGCGACAACTTGATTGGCAGTATTTGTGGATGTTGCAGCAACACCAATTGTCAATGCAGCACCTTCACTACCACCATCACCACCAGTAATATAAGAACCATTAGTAACAGAAGCAACATAGTTTCCAGTTGTATCGGATCCAAGAGCAACAGAATTTGGTTGGATTGTTGCTGCTAAGGAAACATTACCAGTTCCATCAAAACTAATAGGAGACGCTACGATATCACCAGTAATTTCAAATGTTCTAGAGTTTTGTAGTGCGGTTGCTACTCCAGCATTAGAAGCATAAGTTGCACTTGAAGCATTGCCACTAAAACTTGTTGCAGTTACTACACCAGTAAATTTAGCATCACCAATTACATCAAGTTTTGATGTTGGTCTTGCTGAACCAATACCAAGATTGGTTCCAGCATTGATTGCAACTGTACCAAGTCCAGCAATTGGACCAACATTAATATTAGTAAAGGAACCAGAAAGACCACCAGTTCCAAGGTTGATTGTTTTGGTATTTCCAGAAGCAGTAGCACCTGCTTGAATATCAGTTGTTTGTGTTGTTGTTGCTCTACCAAATGTGATTAATCCAGTTCCAGAAGTTCCACCAAATGTTAGTGTTCCTGATGTTTGGTTAGATCCAAATGAGTGACCGCCTGTTGCTGAACCATTTAATGCAAGAGTAGCAGAAGAAGAAGCACTTAATGTTGATGAAAAAGTAACAGTTCCAGTAAATGTTTGAGATAAACCAAGAACTGCTACTGTATCAGTTCCGGTAATTACAGGTAGGTTGAGAGTTCTATTAGCGGTAATAGCACCACTAGTAATATCATATTGGAAAGTATTTGCTGGGTTTCTTATCTTGAGTCCTGATGATAAGAAGGTTCCTACACCAGTTACATTCAGGTTACTGGTTGTTATAATACCAGAAGCATTAATATTTCTAACAACTGCTAGATCATTCTCAGTGAATTGAACACTTCCAGCAGCAAGACGAGTTCCTGTTGGGAATTGTGTTGAACCAATACCAACCGCATAATTACTTAACCAAGCATCAGTTCCAAGTCCAGAGAAAGTTCCTGCTTTGAACCACATAATTTTCTTATATGTGGCAGGGTTTGTCTCAATACCAGCAATGAATAACTGAACTAATGGTGTCCCTTCAGTTGATGCAATAGCAACACCACCGTGATTAGCAGTATTATCATTGGAAATATCATTACCGCTACCATCAGTTCTATAACCAAGAACAATATCAGGATCGTAAATGTTTAATGTTTGTGAGAAAATTGTTGCTGAAGTACCGCCAATTGTAATATTACCATTAACATTTAAGTTACGATTGACTTGAAGATCTCTAGTAACTGTAACATCTTGAGGAGCAGTAAATTGGTTTGGAACACTTAGAGTTGGTGTTGAACTTTCTCCAGTTCCACCAGTAACCGTAATCTGGTTTGCAGTTCCAGTAATTGACTGAACATAATCACCTGTTGTATCTGTACCAAGAGCAACACTATTGGGTTGGATTGTTGCTGCTAAGGAAACATTACCAGTTCCATCAAAACTAATAGGAGACGCTACGATATCACCAGTAATTTCAAATGTTCTAGAGTTTTGTAGTGCAGTTGCTATTCCTGCCGTAGAAGCATAAGTAGCAACACCAGCATTAGAAACATAATCTAAAAATGTAACAGTTGCTATACCAGAAGTCGAAGCAACAGAAACGATATTTCCAACAAAGTTTAATTGTGATACACTGTTAGCACCACCAACTATAGTTCCTTCATCTCTAACAGTTAAACCAGTAATAGCACCAGCGGGGGCAGCAGTAACCCAAGAAGGTGCGTTACCAACACCATTTGATTGGAGAATAGTCCCAGAAGAACCATTTGCTAGGAATGTTGTTGTATCTGGTGCAGACTGATATGGAATGTTACCAGCAAGACCACCTTTAAGATTGGTTGATAGTCCGGCATTAGTTGCATAAGTGGCACTAGTAGCACTGGAGGCATTTCCAGAAAAACTTGATGCAGTAACAACACCAGTAAAGTTTCCATCGCCAACAACTGATAGTTTTGATGTTGGATTTGTGGTTCCAATACCGATATTACCAGAAACATAAGCACCACCAGTGACCTGAAGTTTCTGAGATGAAGTTCCTGTTTCCGATGTCGTGCCAATTATGTAATTTTGATTTGATGTAATTCTTGATACTTCTGTAGAATTACTATAAAACTCTACCTGTCCATCGGCAGAACTATACATTCCAGAGTCATTATCTCCAGTTCCATGAAATCCATATCCATTATTATTGACACCTAATCCACCAGGAGCACCACCTCTTGCTCTGAAAGAATTGGCAGTAGAAACACCAACAATAAGAGAATCACCTGTTACAGTAAGTTTTGATGTTGGATTTGTTGTTCCAATTCCAACATTAGAAAGCGTATGAATACCTGCTGATGTTGTAACCCATTGAGAAGATGATCCACTACTTGGAAGATTGGTCAGTAAAGAACCATCTCCAGAAAACTTTGTAGCAGTTAATGTTCCTGTAGTACTGATACTAAATGGAGCAAATCCATTCGCGGAAGTTGCATCATCTTCTCTGAATATTCTAAATTCATTTGATGAACTATAGTTATCAATATTCCAACGATAAGAAGATCCTGGTTGCCCTCTAAGAATTATTCTATTATTTGAACCAGAATCTTGTTGAATGAGTACTTTACCAAGAACCGTTAATCCAGTTTCTGTTGGATTTGTGGTTCCAATGCCAACATTACCGGAAATATAAGCACCACCAGTAACTTGAAGTCTTTGTGATGCTGTTCCTGTTGAGGTTGCTGCTCCAACCAACACTGGTCCATTAGTGAATGTGGAAACACCAGTAACTCGGAGTTGTGTAATGGAACCGATGCCGCCAATGACTGATGTAGCAACGCCAGCATTAGTAGCATAAGTAGCACTAGAAGCATTACCACTTATATCAATATTATAAGTACCAGTTAATCTAGCACTATTAATAGTTCCAGTAGTAATGTTTGCTGCATTGGCAAGATTTGTTGCAGTTGTTGCGGTTCCAGTTAAATTTCCTACAAATGTAGTTGCAGTAACAACTCCTGTAAAATATCCATCGCCAACAACATAAAGTTTTGATGTTGGATTTGTAGTGGCAATTCCAAGATTGTTTGATGATGGATTAAATACAAGACCAGATGTAGATACACCAAAACCAGTTGTAGAACCAGTCGAAGTTGAGTAAATTAAGTATTGAGATTGATTGGTAGTATTTGTTGAAATTGATACTCCAGTAATTGCACTGGAATTGACTGTAACTGCACCAGTTCCACCAACAGGATCAATTGAAATATTAGTTCCCGCAATAATTTGAGTTACAATTCCAGTCAAGTTGGAACCAGATCCACTAAAACTTGTTGCAGTTACAACACCAGTAAATCTACTATTACCAACCACTGAAAGTGTTGATGTTGCATTCGTTGTTCCAATGCCAACTTTCCCAGTAACCTCAAGTACTGTATTATTTTCGGTATAAGAATTAATACCAACTTTTAGATTTTTTTGACGATTACTGAGATACTTTGCCATTTTTCTATATTAGTTAAGTGTTTCTAAAATACTTGCAATAAACTTTAAATTAGTTGCATTACTACCAGATAAAACTAGTTTATCTCCACTTTCAAGAACTAATTTTCCAGAAAGAAGATTTGCTGTATCATTTGCAGAAATTGGATAATTTTTTAATATCTCAGTGTCAGTAGAACTTCTACGATGAAGTAAAGTCACATCATAAGAAAGGGAAGAACTTATATTTGCAACTTGTGCTAAAAGAACAACTCCAGTATATCCAACTGGAGCAGTGTATACCTCCGTTGGACTTGTTGATACAACAGTAGTAACTGTTTGGAATACATTAAGTGCTAATGCCATTTTATTAATCTCCTCCTAATGCGAGTATGAATGGTGTCATTGTTGAGAATAAACTCTTTGAATAAAATGTCCCAGAAATAGTTCCTGTTGTTTGGTTAATCACAACACCATCACCAATTCTAAAATTACCAGATTGATCTGTGCTCGTAAAAACAACTAGACCACCGTTTCTCATATCAATTTCATTGTCTTGAATTGGAACTCCTCCAGATGCAGGAAGAGCATTAGCGATGGTAACTCCAGAACCAATATATTCAAAAGAATGACCAGATGCTAAAATACGACTTTGCTTAAAGAAAGGAACTGTTGTACCAACACCAACCGCATAAGGAACATTATCCGTTAATGTAATTGTTGCAATACCTGCAGAAATTGGTGTTGAACTTTCAATTACATGATAAGTTGGAAGTATTAAAGAAGTTGCGGTTGCAGTATTAATTCCAACATCTGGAGAAGAGATTGTAACTGTTGGAGTTGTTTCATAACCCCTCCCACTTGATACAATTTGAATCGCAGATACGCTTCCATTTTTAATTTCTGCAACTGCTTGTGCCTGAACTCCCCAAGCAGTTGATGGTGCAGAAATTGTAACTGTAGGAGTAGACGTATATCCTGTTCCTCCAGCAGAAACTGTTACACTTTTAACTGTATAATATAGTTTATCAAAATAAACAACTTGTCCATCAAAAGGTCTCGTATTTCCAAGACCGGCAACAACAAACTCACTACTATTTGCTGCTGCAGATGTAGTAACAATTCCAACAAACTGCTGTGCTCCTACTCCATCAGCAACTAATCCATAGTTACCAAACGAAGAGTTTGAGTTCGTTAAATCGCACGCTCCACCAGTTCCGCAGTAAACTGCAATGTCATTGCAAATAGTGAAGAGTGAAACTAATTGAGCATATCCATTATTTGTAATTGAAATACCAATACCTCCTTGATTGTATTGTGTATAACTATCAAGGACCATGGACTTCGTATCACCACTTGCATGATTTCCATCAATTTTCATTCCAATACTATTGGGAATAAAGTTAGTGCAATTTTGAATATATGGTGATTGGTTAATTGTTCCAGCACCAGATGGATTAAATGCAAAGATTGCTTTACCTGAGTTCAAAGTGCCCGTATAAGACATCTCTGCAATATAATCACCATTGGAAACATAAAACAAATCAGAATTTGCATTTTGGGGTGATACTGATACTTCTCTTAGACTATCACCGATAATTGAGACTTGTTCTGGTAACAAAAGTGGATTATTTTCTACATAAGATCCAGCACTAACTTTAATAACAGTTCCTGTTGTTGCTGAGGTGAGTGCTGCTCCGATTGTTCTTTTTGCGTCTCCAAGTTTTTTTCCTGTATTTGTATCGCTTCCATCTTGGGTGACATATAAAATATTAGTAACTGTTGCTCCAGCACCAAGTCTTACAATATCGGTGCCAATACCTGCGCGTTCTCTGCGAGCGTATAACTCTGCATCATATGTGTTAAGTCCAAGTTCCCCCAGAGGTAAATCACTTACCTGCGGTGCTTTGCCGGGAACTGATGACCGTTTTATCTTAATATTCGGATCTGCCATTCAATCCTCGCATTTTGGTAGAGACCGTAGAAACTCTTATATAAGAGTTCTAATTATTTATTAAAAATCTTCCTCTGCCTTTGCTCCTCTTTTTGATTTTCGTAACTTTTCAATCTCAATATTTAAAGTGTTTATAGTTGCTGTGAGAGTTTCTACTTGAGTTTCTAAAACAATATTTTGATTAAAAAGTTCAAATGATTTTTGTTGATATTTTGCAAGCACTGCTTTTAAATTATCTTCAGACATAAAAAATACCCTCAGTTTTCTGAGGGTATTTAGAGATTTATATTATAATATTAAAAACTTCCGGCATCGATCGTAATGTTCTCTAAGTATCTTGTAGTTCCCGTGCAAGAAATAACTTGTGATTGTCCTGCGCAATCATTAACCCATAGAGATCCAATTTCAATAGGTGCAAAAGTTGTAACTGTAAGTTGTGGAGTGTCATTATTACTTCCATCAGTATCAGAAGCAAGAACACTTGCAAACTTAAATCTACTATCAGCGTGTTCCCAAACGACTGCAGACTTCTTTGCAGCCCCACTTGAATAATAATTAAAGAGAACTCCCAAGTCCCAAGTTGTATTTGATGAAGGTGCTGCACCATTTACAATACCAAGATCAATAGTACGATCTTCTACTGTTAGAGCAGCAGTGTTAACTTGAGTTGTAGAACCATTAACATAAAGATTTCCATTAACTGTTACATCACTACCACTTAAAGTGATTGCATTTGCACCAGTGGATGATTGAATATCATTACCATTGACACGAATATCACCAGCAACAGTTAAATTGTTGGAGACAGTGGTAATACCTGTTGCGGCACCCATTACAAGTGCAGTAGCAGCACCAAAAGCATTAACCGCAGTTAAGTTTGTATTAAATAGTGTTAATGTTCCTGTTGAAGAACCGGTGATTGTTGGGTTTGTGCCATTAACATTAACCGTAGTAGCATTAGGTAAAGTTAAAGTTGCATTATTAATAGTGGCAATACCAGTAGTAGCACCCATATTGAGTGCTGTAGCTGCGCCACCAAGATTTATATTAGTTGCAGTACCATTGATAAGGTTGAATGTCGTAGCAGTTGTAGTTACGTCACCACCATTGATTGCCAAATCACCGGAAATTGTTAAGTTGTTTGTTGATGGGTTGTAAGTAATTCCAGCATCAGTATAAATTGCTTCTGCAGTTGCTGATCCATTATCATCAGTTACAAAAGTTAAATAATGAGTTGCATTTGTACTTCTTTGTACTGTATCAACTGTTAATGCTCTGGTTGCAGTTGAGATTGTACCTGTAAGAGAACCAGATAAGTTTGTAAAGTTACCAGTAGTTGCATTGACTGTTGTTGCGCTAATAGCAGTATCAGTCATTGTAATACCAGAACCAACAGCAAGGCGAATGCCATTTGCCATATTTGTGGTTCCAATCGCTACTCCATAGTTAAATCCAAATGCATCAGTTGAAAATCCAAGAGTACCACTCTTGAACCACATCATTTGCTTATATGTACTTGGAAGTGTGTTTATTCCAGAAACATCAAAATTGACTAGTGGAGTTCCTACAGTAGATGCAATTGCAACACCTGCGTGATTTGCAGTTGTATCATTAGGTTGAGTAGTTGTTGTATATCCAAGAACAATATCTTTGTTCTCAATAAAAACATCTGTACCGCGAAGTGTAACAGTTGTTCCGCCAATATAAACATTACCAGTTACATCTAAATCACCAAGAACATCAAGATGATTTGTAATTTCAACAGTATTTGTTGCCGAATTAAGAGTTAATTTTCCTGAAGTGGTATCAATAGTATTGGCATCAGAAATACCAATTCTAATATTATCAATAACAGCACCAGTTGCAAAAGTTCCTACTCCAGCAAAATTTGCATTATTCCATCTCTTTGCACCTAGTCCAAGATTATATGTTGCATCATCGCTAGGAACAAGATTTGATTTAAATTCTCCGGCAACTACGATATCATCAGTATCTGAATCGCCTAGATTAATTTGTCCACCATAAAAAGTTGCTGTTCCAATAAAATGTGTGTTACCAACGACAGAAAGACCAGCACCAATGGTAACGTTTTTATTAACTCCCAAACCACCATCAATTTGAACTGCACCAGTATCAGCATTTCCTAGGGTATTATCTGTTGTATCTGTAAAATTTGTGATACCAGAAAAAGATGCTGCTGGAAAAGAATTAGTCCAGCTTAAAATACCAGAAGCATTTGTTGTTAAAATATAACCATTTGTCGGAGTTTCTGGAAGAGTATAAGTTGTAATTCCAGCAAGAGTATCTGGAGACTTAAGATTTACGCTGTTAGTTCCGTCTTTATCGACTAACTTTAATTTAAGTGCGTTAGTTCCATCTTCTCTTCCCCAGTAACGATGGGAACCGAAAAATTTATTATTTGTGACAGAGGTATCAATACCAATAAAAAAATCAAAGTTATTTAATGAAATTGCTGGTTCACCTGGACGGAGTGCAGGTACGGTTCCTGCTACCCCTGCATTACCTCTCTTAAATTGAAGTACTGGTGCAGGCATCTTCTTACTATTATTTGATTATAATAGTATTTAGAAGATGTTAAAAAGTACCAGCGTCAAGATCAATTTTATTATCGAGATCTACATCAAGTTTATCCTCAAAGTCAGTTGGAAGAGTATATGTAGTTCTGTTTGCATCCGGTGTTGTTGTGGCGGCAGAAAGAACAGCATCGGGATTCATATCTCTCCATTTTCCGGTTGATGAATCATAAACTAACACATATCTATCATAGTTGTTACCACTTAACTCAACATCTGAAAGTTCGTTAAGATTTTGTGGCATGATCTCTACGTTATAAGATAAGGTTGCTTTATAATTAAATGGTTGTGATAGCTTTACATTGTAGTCTGTCATACAGATGTGCTCTCTTCTACGATTGCTGTTCCTTTGATAACTTTAATCTTTCTACTATTAATTGTAAGAACAACGTCAAAGTAATTTCTACCTGTTTTTAGATTTGCAGTTTGTGCCGCAGTTAATGAAAGTTTTATGGTTCCAGTTCCTGCAGTGATTGTTTTTGAGAACTCTTCGCCATTAGTCGCATCAGGATACTTGCGAATTGTCGCGTAAGTTGTTGATAATCCAGAAAGAACTGTGGCAGACTGATCAGGATCAAATAAATTAAAAGTTGCCTCAAAATCAGTTCCTTTTTCAATAACTATATTGGTAATTTCCGCAACTGCCATTTGGGTTAGAAATTTTTAAGTATTTATATTTAAATTGCAGAAAACAATTCTTCTGTAATCTCTACGCACTTTATTTTCATAAAATAGTAAAGTTAAACCAAACTTGTAAGAGTATGAAATTTATTTTTAATTTCTATCAAAAGCATAATTTGCTCTAATTCCATCTTCTAACACATAATGAAAGAAAATTTGATGATAATATAAACCATCTTTTTCTACTTTTTTTCCGTACCAAGTTCTTTTATATTCAGTTGGCATTGGATCTCTCCAATGAGGTCTTTCGCATCCTTTATAGATCATTCCATCACCAGCGTTAAGAATAACAGAACGATTTTCTCCTTTTTTTATAATATTTTCTTTTGTTTTTGGATTATCATATGTATCTGGTGTTTTAATCCAAATTGCCCAAGGAGTATTAATGTTAGTGCTTACGTGCAATGTAACTGAAATTTCACATGCAGGGCGATCTGCATGAAGTGTAAGTTTTTGTCCTGGATTATAAAACCTATCATAGTAATAAGTATTATAAAGTTTTTTACCAATTGCTTTTTCAATTTTCAAACGAATTTGAGAATGAGCAAACTTATATGGAGGATAATAATATCTAGAAGTTGAACCTTCGACTTGATTTTCTACTGGAATATGTGAGAACTTATCTAGTTTCCCATAGTAATTATACTGTCCTTTAATTTCTGGTGGGTTACAATAAAGATCTTTTGGATCCCATAGATTTTTTATAATTAAATAACCATCTTGATCAAACTGTTGATTGTTTGTTGGTGAAGTTCCTGTATTAACTTTTTCTTGCCAGTCAATTTGTTCTTGTGTCATTTGTTCCAAAATTCACCTCATCTCCATCGATTTCCGCATACCCAACCTACAAGACTTTTGCGAACTCCACTTCTTACTTTTTGAACCCTATGTTGAGTTCTGGAGTCGAAAAGAATAATAGTTCCACGTTGTCTTGGAGCAATATAAGATTTTCCTGTTTCATCGAGGAGTTGTAAATTTCCACCTTCATATGTATCAGGATCTGAAAGAAGAAGACTAAAAGAAAGTTTTCTTATTTGTTCGCAGTTTTGATTAACGAAATCAGTAGCAATGTCTCCCATGTGCCCACGATTTCCTTGAGAAATTGGTTTGTAATAAGTTGAGAGACCTTGATCACTATGCCATCCATAATATTCACCTTCTCCATACACAGTATACTGAAGAGATTCGCCATCAATATTTGTGAGATCATAGAGAAAGTTTTCACGATTTGCTCTCATTACATAATGCCAAACAAATCCAGCAACCCAATGATGAGAAGGAACCCATGCATTTTTTGCATTTCTTTTATCTCTATCTACTGTTCCATAATTACCTTCACCAACTCTTGAGTCTTGTAGTTGTCGATCAAAGTTTTCTGCAAGATCTTCTTCAATAGTATTGATAATTTTATTTGGAATATCTGTAAAATACCAAATTGATTGATATGCCAAAATTCAAACTCCTAATATCATTCGTCGTATTATATATCAAGTTTTTTAAATCAATCAATTTCCCCAATTACCAGTTAAAAAATGTCGGGTAAAAACATTTTTTTCTTCTTTTATTAAATTTTTAAAATCTTCTAATGCACTTTGATACTTAACTTCGTCATTAGTTCCCCAGTTAAATTGTTGTTTTACTTGAGGATTGAAGGTTTCTTTTGGCAAAAACTTAACAGAAGAATCTAAAATTTTAGATATCATCTTAGGACCACAACACTCTAAAATGTAATCTTTATATAAAAACTGATGAGGGTTTAAGTTCTTATAAGTGAATGAAGAAAACATCATACACTTTTCCCAAAACTGGTGATTTGAAGTAGAAATCATCAATGAGTTCTGTACTTTTTCCTTCCAATCTTCCCAGGATTGAACAATATATAAGTCTCTTCTCAGTAAATGATAAAAGTTCTCATAGCAGTAAAAATCTAAATCTGCATAAATTCCACCATAAAAATGAAGAATACAAAATCTTGCAAAGTCTATTCTCATTATATGATGCGAAAAGTTATCATATAATTCTAAGTACTGTGAATATTGATCTTTAACAAGATTTCTTAAGTCTTCATCTGTCCAAAACTTATATTCAAAATCAGGAAATTGATCTTTCCAACTTTGAGAACATTCTTTCCAAATTGGGTGAAATTTTTTTTCTGTCGGCCCAGTTTGATGTATAATTTTAGGTATCATAACGAAGAAAAATAAGTTTTATGATAATGCTTCTGTAATTTCTTTTACTCTGTCTGCAGTTAAAAATCCAACAGTTTTTAAAAGATTAAGTTCTTCAGCCATACTTGTAACTTCATAATATGGAAAATCCATTTTAATCGTATTGATTACTGCTGCTTGTTGAGATGTTCCTGTTTCCGGATAATCCCAAAGAACTTTTTCTGCTAATTTGAGAACAGATCTAAAGTCATCTTGATTGATTACTCTAGGAGCAGGAGGAAACTCTGGTTCATTTTGGCGAGCATCAAACTGGGATTTCATATCAACATAAGAAGTTACTAATAAAATTTCTGCAAGACTTGAAATATAGTCTGTGTGAACTTTAAGTTCTTCTATATTCATATGTGAATTCTCAGTCATCTTTTGTTGATGACTCGAAATGAGAGAATTAATCTCATCTCTTAAATCCATTAACTCACCTTGATCACCTGCCTCTGGAAACTTACCAGTGGTTTTATTATAAGACATTCCAATTTGGACTGCACGATTAGCAAGAGCATAATATTCAGTTTCTTGGTTATAGAAAATGAACTGCTCTTGCTCCACATTTACGACATTTAATACAATGTTTGTTTCTTTGTTGATGATTGCGTAGATTTTTAACATTGTTATACTCCTGATTTATTCGGGGTAGATGTCGTCCATTCCACAATAATTGCTCCAGGTCCACCAGAACCTATTACTCCTGGATTTCCGGGACTAATTGCTATACCACCTGGACCAGATGCACCACCTCCACCACCAAATCCACCAGGACCACCTGGACCACCAGGACCACCAGTATTGTAGGCAGGACCACCAGGACCGCCACTTCCCCCACCAGCCCCAAATCCACCAGCACCGCCAGCGCCGCCAGATACACCATCATTATTAGAACCACCACCGGTACCACCATTGCCACCTTTTCCACCAAATCCACCAGGACCACCAGGACCACCAGAACCACCAGTACCACCCGGCGCTGGGCCACCAGGACCGCCAGGACCGCCGGAAGCACCAAATCCACCAGCACCGCCAGAACCGCCAGGACCACCGCCGTAAGGACTAGTTCCACTACTGCCACGACCACCAGCACCACCATTTCCGCCAATTCCACCAGCGCCGCCAGCGCCGCCAGAGCCGCCAGGACCGCTAACTACAGATCCACCAGGACCGCCAGGACCACCGGGAGCACCAAATCCTCCACGACCACCATTTCCACCATTTCCACCTGATCCACCACCACCACCAGAATCGCCACCAGTACCGCCAGCACCGCCAGCACCAAAAAGTCCACTAGAAGCGCCAGGACCACCAGGACCAGCACTATAGTAGTTAGGACCGCCATTAGCACCACTGGGACCATCAAGACCTACTATATTAGATTCTGAAAATCCAATAGGATAAAAGGGACTACTGGGATTAGAAATGGTAACACGATCACTAAAAGATCCCCCATTATTAAAATAATTGCCTAATATAAAATTCTTTACATTGTCATTTGAAAGTGATTCTTGGAAATATACCCATCTTCCTGCATAAATTGCATCGTATTTCCCTGGACCAAAAACACTGCCAGATGCACCACCAACTCCGGGTGATGTTCCTCCAGGAGATCCATTTGCATTTAAATCTCCACCACTTGCAGTTCCTCCAACACCTACAGGATTTGTAGAACTAATTGCAGTGGCACCAAATGCAGTTGCGATTGTAGTTCCTGCACTATCTGCAAGAACAGTGTTACCACCCGCAGCACCTACAGTTAATTGGAAACTTGTAGTGAGGCCTGTAAATGGTGCATAAAATGTTTTTTCAAAATAACCACCACCAGGACCACCTGTACCTATTCCTCCTGCCTGACCTCCACCTACTGCACTAAACTTAATTACTTTTGTATTTGGGGGAACAGCAAAAGTAGTGTTTGCAGTAACAATAACTCTATTTTCAAACTGAAGATTATTATTACGAAAAGCACTAAAAACTGTTGAGGTAATGCTATCTAAACTAAAGTTTCTAGACATTATTCTTCGTACCCGTAAACAATAAAATTAACATTAGAGACAGAAGATTTGCAAAATAACTTCTGTTGATTTCCTAATACAATTCCACCTCTTTCAAAAGTAGAAAAAGGTGCAATTCCCGTATCGTATTCAATACAATTTGTGGTTGCAATACCCACCGCAGCACTATTTTCAATGGAAAGACGAATATTTGAAGAGTTACTGTTAGTATTCGTAATGTTAACGGAAATACTTGCAGTTGAAGTTCCGGGAACTTGATAAACTAAAGTATCAGTGTTTGCAGTTGGAGTAACTGCTGCTAACCTCCCATTTGCCATAATGCTTTATGATTTTTAGTTATTTATGCTTTTTTATGAATTTGCTAAAAAATAAACTCTAGATAATGAAGCAACGCCAGTTAACTTACTTCCATCACCATAAAATGTGGATACGCTGGTGCTTCCAACACCAATAACATTAACAACATTTCTATTGTCATCGATAACTGTAGTACTATTAATCTTAATGGCCATCTTCGCGGTTCTCCCACTCGGCGTTTGCTTTTATTATTTATGAAATATCATCAAAAAATGGAAGTAATATAGCAGGAGTTGTTCTCATTATTATTTTTATTTGTTAAGGAACTAAGATTGTACTTAATACCCCTGCATCACTTACAATTAGACGATATTTTGTTCCATTTGCTGATGTTAAGATTACACCCTGAGATGTATCAATACCAACTCTTGCATCACCAATGATGTGAAGTTTTGATGTTGGATTTGTGGTTCCTATGCCAACATTACCAGTAGGTCCAGAATATACATAAGTATCTCTGGTTTGGTCATAGACATAAACTGTTCCAGCTTCATCCAGCGGCGCACCAACAATAATAGTTTTACCGTCAGAACTTGTTGCTACTGATAATCCAAAGGTATCGCTAGCTTCAGCACCAGAACCAGTTAAAATTCCTACTTGATTAAATGAATTTCCTTGACGATTAAAGACATAAACAACACCAGTATTTGTTGTTGCTCCAATTTCATCCTGCGGCGCACCAACGATAATAGTTTTACCATCGGCACTTGTTGCTACTGAATATCCAAAGATATCATTAGTATTACCAGCAAGAGAACCAGTTAAAATTCCTACTTGATTAAATGAGTTTCCTAC
>JACCDG011197087.1_pt1 | contig 32786 bp, 29 predicted proteins | sample 7442471 | NCBI WGS metagenome assembly JACCDG01 (sample SAMN15323444, study PRJNA562643) | freshwater metagenome | isolation source: river surface water | place: USA:Blue River Watershed | collected 2017-08-17 | reverse complement strand
GTAGCCGATCAGAGGGATCACGACGGCCAGCGTCACCGCTGCAGCCAGGCTGATGCCCACATTGGTTGTGAGGCCCGATTGCGACAGCGCAAAGCCCCCTTTGAGACCCAGTGCCATCAGCAGGTACAGGGAAAGAAAGCGCGAGATGGCGGGTGGGATTTCCAGGTTGGATTTGATGGTGCCAGCCAGCACGCCAAAGATGAAAAAGAGGATGGCAGGGTCGATCAGCTTGTGCATGGTGCGTTCCTTGCGCCGATCATAAAAATTCAAATACCGCTTGTAAAATCGATTTATAGACATTTGAATATAGATAAAAGTCTATGAATATCAGTTTTCGACAACTGCGATTGTTTCTGGCCTTGGCTGAAACCGGCAGCGTCAGTGCGGCCGCCAAAGTGATGCACGTCACGCAACCCACCGCGTCGATGCAGCTCAAGGACATGGCTCAGAGCGTGGGTTTGCCCTTGTTCGAAGTGGTGGGCAAGCGCATTTACCTGACCGAGGTGGGCCAGGAGCTGGCGCAGACCGCGCGCGCTGTGGCCCGCACCTGGGATGCGTTTGAGCAAAACGTGGACGCGGCCAAGGGTTTGTCACGTGGCAAGCTGCGGGTGGCGGTGGTCAGCACGGCCAAGTACTTCATGCCGCACCTGATTGGCAGCTTTTGCAAGCAGCACCCAGCCATCGATGTGTCGCTGGAAATCCTCAACCGCGATCGTGTGGTGCAACGCTTGCGTGACAACCTGGATGACCTCTACATCATGTCCATGCCGCCCAAAGACATGGACCTGGGTGATGAGGCATTCATGCCCAACCCGATCGTGGTCATCGCACCCAGCACCGACCCGCTCGCCAAACGCAGCGCCGTGCCTTTACAGGAGCTGGCGCAGCATCGTTTCATTTTTCGCGAAAAAGGCTCGGGCACGCGCATGGCGGGTGACCAGTTTTTCCGGCAGATGAAGTTCCGCCCCGATGTGCGTCTGGAGTTAGGCAGCAACGAGGCCATCAAGGAGTCGGTGGCGGGTGGTTTGGGGGTGGGCGTGGTTTCGCGACACGCTTTGCACGGCCACCAAAAGGAAAACGGTGTGAGCGTCATCGATGTACAGGGCTTTCCCCTGCCATCAGCCTGGCACATCGTTTACCCGACCGGCAAAAAACTCTCACCCTTGGCCCAGGCTTTCAAACAGCATGTGCTGCAGCAGATCCGCCGCCGTCACTGACCATGGGTTTTAGACCTCATTCAATCCCGCCCGTGTCGCATCTGCCTGTAGCCTGATTTGCGCCTTGTCCTCGTCGCTCATGCGGCCCACATGCTTGACCATGAGCGCTGTGCGTGGGTTGCTGGCAAAGTCTTCTTCGTGGCGGATCAAAAAATCCCAGTACAGGGTGGTCATGGGGCAGGCCTCGGGGCCGGTGCGCTGTTCGGGTTGGTAGCGGCAGCCTTTGCAGTAGTTGCTCATGCGGCTGATGTACTGGCCGCTGGCCACATAGGGCTTGCTGGTGAAGCGCCCGCCGTTGGCGTGCAAGGCCATGCCCAGGGTGTTGGGCGTTTCCACCCATTCCACCGCATCGACATACATGGCGCGGTACCAGGCGCTGACTTGTTGTGGTGACAGTCCCGCCAGCACTGCAAACTGCCCGGTGACCATGAGCCGCTGGATGTGGTGGGCGTAGCCGTGCTGCAGGGTCTGGCCAATGGTGGCTTCCATGCAGGCCATGTGGGTCTGACCCGTCCAGTACCAGGCGGGCAAGTCTTGCGTGTGGCCGTAGTGGTTGGTCTCGGCCAGGTGCGGCATGTCGAGCCAGTACACCCCGCGAATGAACTCGCGCCAGCCCAACACCTGGCGGATGAAGCCCTCCACGCTGGCCAGTGGCAGGCCGTGTGTGTGGTAGGCCTGTTCGGCCGCAGCGATCACTTCGCGCGGGTTCAGCAGGTGCAGGTTCAGGCTGCTGCCCAAGAGTGCATGCCAGCCAAAAGGCAGCGTGGTCCACATAGCGTCTTGCCAGGCCCCAAAATTTTCCAGACGCTGATCGATGAAGTGTTGCAGTGCGGTCAACGCGTCTTCGCGGGTCACGGGCCATGCAAAGTCGTCCAGACTGCCAGGGTGGGTGGGGTAGCGCTGGCGCACCATCGTGATCACGTCTTGCGTGACGCGGTCGGGTGTAAAGCGGGCGGGCGGTGGCACGGTGCCCGGGCCTTTGGCCCCAAAGCCTTTGCGGTTGTCGGCGTCAAAGTTCCACTGCCCGCCCATCGGCTCCTTGCCGTCCATCAGCACGCCATGGCGTTTGCGCATGTCGCGGTAAAAGAATTCCATGCGCAGCTCTTTTTTGGCGCCCGCCCATCGGGCAAATTCGTTGCGGCTGCACATGAAGTGCGTGTCGGCCACCCAACGCAGCGGCACCTGAGCTTGCTTGGCCGTCTCTTCGATCAGCCTTTCCATGCGCCAGGCCCCGGCCTCCAGCACCACCAAGGCTTGGGGCGCGAGGCTGTGCAGGGCGTGTGCCAGTCGCTCGGTAAAGCTTGCGGGTAAGGCCGCGTCGTCCAACCTGAAATAAGTGCAGGGCCAGCGGCGGCGGTGGGCGTCGTTGGCAAAGTGCCGCATGCCCGACAAAAACAGCGCGATGCGGGCGCGGTGGTTCCAGACTTCAGTGGCCTCGCTGTCGGCTTCGATCATCAAGAGCTGGTCTTGTGCCGGGTCAAAGGCTTCGAGTGCAGGGCTGTCCCAGCCCAGCTGGTCGCCCAGCACCAACACTAGGTGGCGGGTCATGGTTTTGCCTTTTGGGGTGTGTCCATGTGGGATTTGTTGGCTCGGCAGCGTTCACTGCAATACAAAACGCTACCCCAGTTTTTGGCCCAGCTTTTGCGCCACACCATGGCGCGGCCACAAACGGCACACGGTTTTTGGGGTAATGCTTGTTTGTTCCCTTTAAAACCCGAGGTTTTGGGCATGTTTTCTCCAGTGGGCAGGGGTGGACGTGACAATCACAGCAAACAAGTTTAAACTGATCAGTCATAAAATGAATTTTAAAGTGCAGATGAATCACTCTTGGGTAAAACAATGGGGCGTCCACCTGGTCCTGGCCGGCTTGGCCGCAGCGCTGGGATTGGGCCTGCAAGCCGCGCAAGCCAGCCCGCCCGCTGCCGTTCAGGCACCCGCCTGCCCCACGATCCTGAACCACACGTTTGAGCGCTTGCAGGACGAAAAGCCCCAGTCGCTGTGCCAGTACGCGGGTAAGGTGGTGCTGGTGGTCAACACCGCCAGTTTTTGCGGCTTCACCTCGCAATACAAAGGGCTGGAAGCGTTGAACACCAAGTACAGAGACCAGGGCCTGGTGGTGCTGGGTTTCCCGTCCAATGATTTCGCGCAGGAGAAAGGTAGCAACAAGGAGATTGCCGACTTTTGCGAAAGTACCTTTGGGGTGAAGTTCCCCATGTTCACCAAGACCCAGGTCACGGGTGAAGGCGCTGCGCCCTTGTTCAAACAACTGACGGCGCAAACAGGCCAAAAGCCTCGCTGGAACTTTCACAAATACCTGATCGGGCGAGATGGCCTGGTGGTAGACCAGTACAGCAGCCTGACCGGACCTGACAGCAAGACGCTGGTGTCGGCCATTGAAAAATCCCTGAAAGTCAAACCATGAGCTTCCGCATGAAACTCGCCATCGTGGGCTCGGGCATTTCCGGGCTGGCTGTGGCGCACACTTTGCAAAACCACGCGGACATCACCGTCTTTGAGGCGGGCGATTATTTTGGCGGTCACACCCACACGGTGGACATCACGCTGCCCACGCCGCAAGGCCCTGTCACGCACGGCGTGGACACGGGTTTTTTGGTCTTCAACGAACGCACCTACCCCAACCTGATCAACCTGTTTGCTCAGTTGCAGGTGGAGACCGCGCCCTCGGACATGTCGTTTTCAGTCAAAGTGCCGGGCGCGCTGAATGGCAAAACCCTGGAGTGGAGCGGCACCGATCTGAACAGCGTGTTTGCCCAGCGCGGCAACCTGGTCAACCCCCGCTTTTGGCGCATGCTCGCCGATGTGCTGCGCTTCAACGCCCTGTGCACACGCATTGCCAAAGCACAGCGGGAAACCGAGTTGCAGCAGCCGCTGGGAGATTTTTTGCGCACGCACAAGTTCAGCGACGCTTTTCGCGACTGGTATTTCCTGCCCATGCTGGGCTGCATCTGGAGTTGCCCGACCGACCAGATGCTGCAGTTCCCGGTGGCCACCATGATCCGGTTTTGCCACAACCATGGCTTGATTCAGGTGACCAACCGTCCGCAGTGGTTCAGCGTGGTGGGTGGTGCGCGCCATTACGTCGAGAAAATTCTGGCGGGTGTGCACGACAAGCGCCTGAACACGCCGGTGCGTTTGATCGAGCGCGATGACCAAGGCGTGCGCATCATCACCGACGGGCATGCCGAGCGCTTTGACGAAGTGGTGATTGCCACCCACACCGACCAGGCCTTGGGTCTGCTGCGCGAGCCTTCGGGCGACGAGCGCAGTGTGCTGGGGGCCATCCGTTATCAGGACAACCGCGCCGTGTTGCACACCGATGCCAGCGTGTTGCCCGCCAACCCCAAAACTTGGGCTGCCTGGAACTACGAGCGCGCTGCCAGCACCGAGCGCGAGTCTGCGCGCGTGTGTTTGCACTATTTGCTCAACCGCCTGCAGCGCATCCCGTTTGCGCAGCCCGTGGTGGTTTCGCTCAACCCGGTGCAGGCGATCGACCCGTCCACCATCGTGGGCGAATACGACTACGCGCACCCGGTGTTTGACCTCAAGGCCATCGATGCGCAAAGGCGTGTACCCCTGCTGCAGGGGCAGCGTCACACCTGGTACGCCGGGGCTTGGACGGGCTATGGTTTTCACGAAGACGGCCTCAAGTCGGGTCTGCAAGTGGGGCGTTCCTTGCTCAAGCAGATCCACGAGCAGGGCAGTCAGCAGGAAAAGCGCGCCGCATGAACACAGCGACTGTGCTCATTGGCTGGGGCCAGGTCCGCCACACGCGCCACCGTCCGGCGCATCACGCCTTCGTGTACCCGACCGCATTTTTGATGTTGCCGATGCGACGGGTGCAAGCCGGTCAGTGCCCCACCGCATTGGCCATCAACCGCCGGGCCTGGTTTGCGTTTCATGACGCTGACCACGGCGATGGCCGCCCTGCAGATCAAGGCGGTGCCCTGGCCTGGCTGGACGAGTTGTTGAACCAAGAAGGCATCACCGATGCCACGGGCGAAGTCTGGCTGCAGGCCTTTCCCCGTGTGCTGGGCCATGCCTTCAAGCCGGTGAGCTTTTGGTACGCACACCGCGCCGACGGCACGCTGGCCGCCATCGTTGCCGAGGTGAACAACACCTTTGGCGAGCGCCACTGCTACCTCTTGCCCGAGCCGCAATACGGCCGCACCCTGCAGGCCCACAAGGTGTTTCATGTGTCGCCGTTTTGTGATGTGCAAGGCGAATACCGTTTTCGTTTCATGCGCACGCAGCATGACGGTCAGGACCGCATCGTGGCCCGCGTGGAGCACGTCGATGCCGAAGGCCCGTTGATCGACACCAGCTGGAGCGGTGCGCTGGAGCCTGTGACCGCTGCCGCCTTGCGCCGTGCGATGTGGCGTTTTCCGCTGCTGACCTTGGGGGTGGTGGCGCACATCCATTGGCATGCGCTTTTGCTTTGGCTGAAAAAAGTGCCGTTTTGGCGCAAGCCCGAACCACCCCACGATTTTGTGACCCGATGAACACTGGACCCGACAGGAGCCCACCACCATGAAGACCGCTGACCAAGCCCCCGCCTTCGGCGCCGCAGGTGTTGCCGCACACATCCCGCATGCCGCCTTGCCCAAACCTGCCACGCGCTTGCTGGGCTTGCTCACCCGCCTGAAAATCGGCACGCTCACCTTGCACGCGCCCGATGGCCATCACCAGGTGTTCGGCACACACGCTGCCCCGTTTGCCACGCTGCACATCCACCGCTGGGAGGTGTGCGCCGAAGTGCTCAAGTCGGGCGACATTGGTTTTGCCGAAGGCTATATGGCCGGAGATTGGGACACCCCCGATCTGGCCGCCCTGCTGCGCCTTTTGATTTCCAACCGCACCCAGATCGAGGGCGCGATTTATGGCCATTGGCTCGGGCGTTTGGCCTACCGCATCAAGCACCTGCTCAACCGGAACAACCGCAGCAACAGCCGCCAAAACATCCACGCGCATTACGACTTGGGCAACGCGTTTTACGAGCTGTGGCTGGACGGCACGATGAACTATTCATCGGCCTGGTTCGATGGTGACAAAAGCAAGCCCATGGCCGAAGCCCAAAAAGCCAAGGTACGCCGTGCGCTGCGCATGGTGAACGCCCAGCCGGGCGACCGGGTGCTGGAGATCGGCTGCGGATGGGGCGCATTGGCCGAGTCGGCCACCACCGAATTTGGGGCGCACATCACGGGTGTGACCTTGTCGACCGAGCAACTGGCTTTTGCTCGCGCGCGCATGAAGTGGCACGGTGTTGAGCAGCAAGCCGATTTGCGTTTGCAGGACTACCGCGATATCCACGATGGCCCCTATGACGCCATCTGTTCCATCGAGATGATCGAAGCCGTGGGGCAAGAATATTGGCCAACTTATTTTCAGACCGTCAGCCGTTTGCTCAAACCCGGTGGCCGTGCCTGCATCCAGAGCATCACCATCGACGACGCCTTGTTTGAACGTTACTTGCAATCCACCGATTTCATTCAGCAGTACATCTTTCCGGGTGGCTGCCTGCCCAGCCCTGGCGAGTTCCGCAAGCAGGCGCAGGCGGCCGGCTTGCAGGTGGTGGACGAGTTGAACTTTGGCCCCGACTACGCCGAGACCCTGCGCCGCTGGCGCGAGAGTTTCATGGCGCAGCTCGACCAGGTGCGCACGCTGAAATTTGACGACCGGTTCATTCGCCTGTGGGCGTTCTACCTGGCCTATTGCGAAGCAGCTTTCGACGAGGCCAACATCGACGTCATCCAGTTCACCTTGGTCAAACCGGTCTGATGCACATGCACGCCAGTCTGCTGATTCTGTCTCCATTCCGGCCTCGGCTTTTGGCTGGGCTGTGTTGGGTGTGCGCGGTGTTTGGGGGCGCGTTGCTGGGGGCTTCACAGGCGCACGCCCAATCACCCGCAGCTGACGCGGATGCCGAGTTCAGTCGGCCTGAAGTGTCCGCCCTGCAGGGTGTGGTTCCTGGTCCGCCTGCCCGTTTGCGTGTTTGGGGTTTTGAGGTGTATGACGCCCGACTGTGGACCCCGGCGGGCTTTCGCCATCGGGTTGCTGTGCAGTTTCCGTTTGCTCTGGAATTGCAGTACCTGCGCCGACTGGAAGGCTCGGCCATTGCCAATCGCTCCATCGACGAGATGCGCCGCGTGGGCCGCTTCACCGATGCCCAGGCTCAAAACTGGCTGACGGCCATGCGGTCCCTGTTCCCCAATGTGGGCCCGGGTGAGCGCATCACCGGGGTGAATCTACCCGGTGTGGGCGCTGAATTCTGGGTCAACGGACAGCGAGCGGGTGCGGTCAACGATGCCGACTTTGCACGTTTGTTTTTTGGCATTTGGCTTGACGAACGCACCTCCGAGCCGAAGCTGCGTGCGCAGCTGCTGCAGGGCCTCCAGCCATGAATCTGGCCCCAGCCCTGTCGCCTGGCGCTGTGCAGCGCAAGGCTTTTGCAGCTTATGGTCTGCTGGGCTTGCCTTTGGCCTTTGTCGCCCTGCCGGTCTATGTGCATCTGCCAAATCTTTATGCGCAGCACTATGGTGTGCCGCTGGCGGCTTTGGGGGGCGTTCTGCTGCTGAGCCGCTGTGTGGACGCTGTGGTTGATCCGTGGCTGGGGCGCTGGGGCGACCGGTTGTACCGCCATTCGTGGCAGGCCGTGTACGGGGCAGCGGTCTTGCTGGCGCTGGCTGTGGCCTTGGGGTTTGCCGCCTTGTTTTTTCCGCCTGCGGCAGCACTGTCAGCCACAGGTTTGTTGGTGTGGGTGGGTTGCGCGCTCACGCTCAGCCACCTGGCCTACAGCGGGCTGGGCATCTTGCATCAGGCTTGGGCGGCCCGGCAAGGCGGCGGTGGTTTGGCGCAAAGTCGTTGGGTCGCCTGGCGCGAAGGCTTTGCGCTGGTGGGGGTGTTGCTGGCCTCGGCTTTGCCCACCCTGTGGGGTTGGACCCTGACCACGGCCTTGCTGGTCTTCATGCTGGCGCTGGGTTTGTTGACCTGGCAGCGCACGGCGCAATCTGTGGATATGGCTGAGGCGCAGTCGCGTGACGCAACCGGCAGCCTTTGGCAACCCTGGCTGCACGCGGGCTTTCGTCGCTTGTTGATGGTGTTCATGCTCAACGGCCTGGCCAGTGCGGTGCCTGCCACGCTGGTGCTGTTTTTTGTGCAAGACCTTTTGCAGGCCCCCAAGACCATGGAGCCTTTGTTTCTGGGCCTGTACTTCGCCGCCGGAGCGCTGTCGTTTCCGCTGTGGCTGCGGGTGATTGACCGCATCGGGCTGCTGCGCACCTGGGCAACCGGCATGGCTTTGTCGGTGCTGGCCTTTGTGAGCGTGGTCACGCTGGGTGTGGGCGACACCACTGGGTTCTTGCTGGTGTGCGCCATGTCTGGTCTGGCGCTGGGGTCCGACCTCACGGTGCCGGGCGCTTTGCTCAACCAGCTGATTGACCGCTGCGGCGAGCGCGGCCGTACCGACGGCGCCTTCATGGGCTGGTGGAATCTGGCCACCAAGCTGAACTTGGCCCTTGCGGCTGGGGTGTCTTTGCCTTTGCTCGGCCTGTGGGGCTATGCCCCGGGCCAACAAGACGCCGAAGCCGTGCGGGCGCTGAGCCTCGCCTATGGCTTGCTGCCTTGCGTGCTCAAGCTGCTGGCCGGTGTGGCCTTGTATGCGGGCTTGATGCGCCAGCCCGATGGAGTTTCAGACGCTGCAAATGACCGCCTTTTGACATGAGCCGCTTTGATCAACGACACAGGGAGTTCAGCATGCACGACCAACACGCCAAGATTCATCGCCGCAACGCCTTGACCCGTCTGGCCGTTTTGCCCGCCGTGGTGACCACGCCCTTTTTGGCCAGCTGCGCCGGGCCGCAGGTGCAGCAGTACGCGCAAGAAAAACCGCAGCTGGACTTGCGCACGTATTTCAACGGCACCATCGACGCTTGGGGCGTGTTCACCGACCGCAGTGGTCAGGTGGTCAAGCGCTTCACCGTGCTCATGGACTGCCGCTGGAGTGGCGACGAAGGGGTGCTGGACGAGGCCTTTGTCTATTCGGACGGCACACAGCAGCGCCGCATCTGGAAGCTCAAAGCCGGACCCAACGGCACATACACCGGCCGCGCCGACGATGTGGTGGGCGAGGCCACGGGCCAGGTGAGTGGTAACGCTTTTCGCTGGGGCTATACCTTGGCGCTGCCGGTCGATGGCCGTGTCTGGCATGTCGACTTTGACGACTGGATGTACCTGATGGATGACCGCGTCATGCTCAACAAAGCCACCATGAGCAAATGGGGCGTGAAGCTGGGCGAAGTCACTTTGTCTTTCTCGCGCCGCACGCCCTTGGCCGTCAAGTCGGGTTGATGCACATGAAGCCCAATACACCCAATGCAGCATTGTTCGCAGATGCGACCATGCCCAAAGTGGGGTCGCAAACGCCCCTCCCTGGACAGACCTTGCCCCACGCCAAGACACAGGCCCGCAGTTGGCGGCAACTGAATGCGCCGATGGCAGATTGGCAAGGCCGCCGGGTCTGGCTGGTGGGCGCCTCGACAGGCATTGGTCTGGCTTGCGCTCAGGCGCTTCGTGCAGTCGGTGCCCATGTGGTGGTGTCCGCCCGAAACCCACAGGGCGTGCTGGACTGGGCCGCGCAGGATCCAGGTGTGCAGTGGCGCGCGCTGGACGTGACCGATGCCGCTCAGGTGCAAGCCACGGCACGTGCGTTGCTGCAAGAAGGGCCCTTGGACATGCTGGTCTACGCCGCTGGTTATTACCGTGCACAACGAGCGACTGCACTGGACCTGGATGAACTGTTGCAGCACGACAAGGTCAATTACCAAGGTGCTCTGCAGGTGCTGCATGCGGTGTTGCCTGACATGCTGGCGCGTCACAACGGACACATCAGCTTGCTCAGCAGTGTGGCAGGCTGGCGTGGTCTGCCCAATGGTTTGGCTTATGGTCCGACCAAGGCCGCGCTCACGCACCTGGCTGAAACCCTTTACTTGGACCTGCAGGACCAGGGCATAGGCGTGAGCGTGGTCAACCCCGGCTTTGTGGCCACGCCGCTCACAGCGCAAAACCAATTCACCATGCCTGCACTCATCAGCCCCGAGCAAGCAGCCCGCGATATGCTCAAGGGGTGGGCGCAAGGACAGTTTGACATCCATTTCCCGAAGCGGTTCACACTGTGGTTGCGTTTGCTGCGCTTGCTGCCTTACCGTCTTTATTTTCCGCTGGTGCGCAGATTCACTGGCTTGTGACCCTGTTTTGAAAGTGACCATGCACACCCGACAAGCCGCGCAACAACTGGCGACTTTTTTTGAGACCTTGTCTCCGCAGAGCGTGTCGCAGCTTCCCACCATTTACGATGCCCAAGCCACGTTCAAAGACCCTTTCAATGAGGTGCAAGGCTTGCCCGAGATCGAGCGGATTTTTCGGCACATGTACGTGGCGCTTGACCAGCCGCATTTCGTCATCACCGGCCAGTTGGTGGATGGTGCACAGGCATTTCTTACCTGGGAATTCCGTTTTCGTTTCAAGCGGTTTGATGCCACCACCTTGCAAACCGTGCGCGGCGCAAGTCATGTGGTCTTCAACGCACAAGGCTTGGTGACCATGCACCGTGACTACTGGGATGCGGCGGAAGAGTTGTATGAAAAGTTGCCGGTCGTGGGCGGGGTGATGCGTTGGCTCAAGGCCAGGGCCAACCAGTCCTGAGGACTTCGGGGGTGTTCGTTAACATGCCTGACTTCTTCATTCAGAGGGTTGGCATGTTCACAAGTCATCAGCAAGACCATTTGGCCTGTCGCCGGGCGGCCTGCTTGATTGGGCTTTTGTTGAGTTTGTGCGGGTTGGCTGGTTGTCAGCAGATTTTTGACAGGCTAACCGCTGTCAGCGCATCGGTGAACCCGCCGGATACTCGCAATAAGGTGGATTCGGCAGAGGCCGTGGCGGTGAATGCCGACCAGGTTCCGGCGCAGGCCAAACCGTCGCTTGAGCCGCTTGACTTGCGGACATTTCGAGATTGTTCCGATTGTCCTGCCATGGTCAGATTGCCTGCGGGCTCGTTCTGGATGGGCTCACCCGAGAGTGAAATGGGGCGTGACGCGGATGAGTCCCCGTTGCTCCGGTTAGAAGTTGGCGCTTTTGCCATCGGACAAACCGAAGTCACACGCGTTCATTGGGCCGCTTTTGAGCGTGACTCGGGTCACCGAGCCGCTTTGGGGTGTTTGAGCTGGGCGGGCGATGGGTACGTCCTTGCAGGACATTTGGGATGGCGGTATCCCGGCTTCGCGCAGTCGGATGAACATCCGGTCGTATGCATCAATTGGCAAGATGCCCAAGCGTACGCACAATGGCTCAGCCGCAAAACAGGGCATGTCTACCGTCTTCCGCAGGAGCATGAGTGGGAATATGCGGCCCGTGCAGGCGCGCAGACGCCCTACCCTTGGTCGGGTGGTGTGGCAGAGATCTGTGCGCATGCCAATGGCGCGGATGCGGCCTTGTCCCTGAAACAGCCGCATTGGCCTGCCCAGAGTTGTGATGACGGACATGCCTTTACCTCGCCTGTTGGCAGTTACACGCCCAATGCCTGGGGCCTTTATGACATGCAAGGCAATGCCATGGAGTGGGTGCAAGACTGCTGGCGTTCGACATTGGATCGTCCCGATCCTGCGATGGCCCCTTTGAATTGCAGCAGTCGGGTGATCCGCGGGGGCGGATGGGATTTGCCTGCGCACCATTTGCGCAGTGCCCACCGTGGCAAAGCCTCGCCACTCAACCGCGGAACAGCCACGGGTTTTCGCCTTGTCCGCCAATTGCCTTGAGTGTGCACAAGCCGTGGGCGGTACAACAATAGTTGAAGTATTAACTCGGGTATAAATAAATTTGAAGGTCGTTATTTTTGTGGTTATTATCGTTTTTGAAACAATAACCGGCAAATTTAACAATGTTCAAAACATCGTTCCCACGCAAACACCTCACACTCATTGTTGCCGCACTGGCTTTGGCCCCTTTGGGCGCGCAAGCCCAGTTCGGAAATTTGATGCAGCAGTTGCAAAAGCTGCAACCACCCAACCAGCAGGGCGCGGGCGTACCAGGTGCAGGAGCTGGCAAAGGCTCGGCCAAAGGGGGTGGCTTGATGCCCAGCGATCAATGGTGCAAGCAACAGGTGGGTGCTTTGGGTCGCATGAAAATCGATACGGGCGTGATTGCCAGTGAGTTCAAGATTCAAGAATTGGAAGCCCTGCAAGATGACTTCATGAAGGCCTTTCGTACGGAGCGGATCAACAAAACGTTCCCCAATGCCAAGTTTTTCCAGGCTTCGTTTGAAACCAAAAAAGTACGCGCCATTTACGACACGTTTTTGGCATTTCCGGAGCCGGAAACACTGGCAGCATTGATCCAGATCTCCCGTGGGTCTGACCAGCAAGAGCGTGCAGATGCCCTGATGGCCCTGACCTTTTTGCATCTGCAGGCACCGGAGTTGTCCGTCAACAAAGATCGCTGGTGGGCCAATTTTCAGGCAGCGGTGGGGACAGAACATTTCACGGCCTTGGTTTTCAGGGCGCGCATGGCCGCTTACGGTGAGTACGGTGCCAAGAATCTGGGCCAGGCTTTGGGTGATCTCGTCAGTGCCGGTAACTTGCGCAATAAATACAGCCAGGGTGATGGGATGCGCAAGGAGTTTGACTCCCAGAACTACCAATTGATCCACACCGCGACGGCCAAAGACATCTTCTTCAATGAGCCCAATATGCCTTATCGGCAGCAATGGGAGGGCCCTGCGAAAACCGGATTGCAGATTGAGCAAGCCCAGCAAGCCTATGCACGTCAATTGCCCAACACGCGAATTGGCAAGATGTATGCACAGGCCAGTCAGATCAATGCTGAATCCATCCAGATTGGCAATGACATCATCAAGTCCACACAGGGCGGTAACCAGCTGATGGGTCAGCTGGAAAGTTTGGGTTCTTTGAAGTCCAACACCAAGGGCGAGAAGCCGGTTTTTGAGGACGTGAGCCCCGAAATCCAGGCAGCCCAGATCAAGATGATTTCCAAGACCACCACGCTCGATGAGCGTCAAAAACAAATGCTGGTCCAGGCGCAGGAAAAACGTTTGGCTGCCCAAGGCATCATTTCTCAGTCGTATGGTGAGCTGTTGCAAACGCTCATGTCCGGCTTTGGTGACATGGTCAAGATGGCTGCGCCATTGCCTGCACTGACTCAGGCCAACAATGCGTTGATTCAGAGTTGCATCATTTCCTCCAAGTGGGATCAGGCCATGCGTGCCAAGGATGTGGCGAAGGTGGACATGAAGAAAGTGGAAGCCAACGTTGGGCAGGATCTGAACAAATACAAGGACTGACGTGGCCAAGAATCCAACTCAGGGCGCCTCGCGTCGTCATTGGTTGCTCGCATGGGCGGGTCTCACTTCTTTGGGTTGGCCACTGTGGTCACGCGCACAGCCTGCGGCACAGAGAAGTCGGCCTAAAACCCCCCCCGTGTGGACGGGGTTTGGCCTCAATGGCGGCGCGGCTCAGGCGCGTTATGACTTGACGCGTGAGTTTGTTCAACAAACACGCAAGCTCAGTCTCACAGACAGCAAGGCCTTTACGCCTGAAAGCAAACTCACCGCCAATTTGCTTGCACAACAAAAACCGCCACTTGTGCAGTTTAAAAATTCGGTGGAGTTTGGGGAAGACATGTTGGTGGGGTTTGCCCATGACTTTGAAACCACTGTGGGTGCGCGCGTAGAAAAAGATGGAGAAAACGCGAACACCTTGTTCATTTTCATGTCTGGCGTCGGCATGGTGCTGTCATTCAGCCAGAGCACCGGGTGGCGCATCGTGTCCTCGTTTCCATTCATGTTGCGTTTTGAGCGGCCCGGGGGGGATTTGAAAAACCTCCGCGCCAGGGCGGTCGGTTACATGGGGGAGGCCTATAGGGGTTACGCCAACGCTTTTGTGCACTTCTTGGGGCGCTTCAACAAGTGGGACCAAGGTTTTAGCAGCAATTATTTTGCCCGCCTGACCAAAGCATCGATCCATCCTGATGCGCAAGCCAAACTGGCGTCATACAAGATCGAGCAAATTCTGAACCCTGAACTCTTGGGTTTTTCATCGAGTTCAGCCATCTGCGACAACTTGAACATTCCGCTGTTACCGTTTCAGGAAAACGATGCGTTGGCCAAGCGCTATGCCGTTAAATTCAGTGACGACCTGGCAGCGCAACAAGAAATCGCCATTCCCGATGCCGATTTGAAATTTGAAGTGGTGCTGCGCGATGTGGATAAAAAAATCATCCACAGCACCCAACGTGGCGTCACCATCATTCGTCGTACTTTGGTGATCCGCTTTTTGGCATTTGATGAATATGCCAACGAAAAAGACAAGCGCTTTTTGAACGTCCTCGCGGCAACCACCCACGAAGACCGCACGCCCTTGAATTCCACCGAAGACGACACGCCAGAACGCGACCTGGTGTTCTTTGACCGGCTTTTGACCCGTACCTTGGGCAATTTGCTCAGCGGATTGGCCAAACGTGATGCCCAAACTTTGGCGCAAGCTGAAGTCAGGCTGGATGCCGTTGCGCCTGCCATTCCCCGTCTTCTCGAACTTTGTGCCAAAACACGTTGAAAGCATGATCATGAAACAAAAAATCCGTTCCCTCCCATTCAAATCCGCCTTGCTGGCCTTAGCGTTGTGCAGTTTGGCCACCTTGAGCATGGCGCAACAAAAATTCGTGCGTGCGCAGGCCACAGACTCGAACAAAGAAGCCGCCACCAACAAAGCCAAAGTAGCCGCCTGGAAAAATTACTTGGGTGGTTTGCAAGGCGCCAAGTTGGACAACATCTTGGCAAATGAGAAAGCGTTTTTGGCTGATCTCAACAGCATCGTTGTCGACGTGAGTGTCATCGACGAAAAATGCACATCCGGTTTTTCGTCAACTTGCACAGTCAGTATCAAAGCCGCCATCAACGAAACCATGGTCGACAGCCGCTTGCGACAGGCGGCTCAAGCCTCAGGTGGTGGCAAGGCGAATGCACAGGACGACATCGCCTTTTTGGTGATGGCCCGCGTGGCCGATTCCCAGACATCGTTTGACACCAAGGTTACCAAGCGTGCCGAGTCGACGGTTGGCACCAGTGGCACATCGGCCAGTGCAGATGCCTCAGCCGGCAACAAATCCGGTTCTGCTGAAGCTTCAGCCGATGCCGTGTCCGTCACCCAAACAGCCAAGACGGTGACTGGTGGCTCTCAGGAAAACAAACGCGATCGCATCAAGTATGTGGCCTGGGCCAACATCGATGATCTGCAAAACCGAGTCGGTGAAACGCTGACCAACAACCGCATCAGCACCGTCCCATGGGAAGAATTGGTCAGCAATTGTGGTGTGACCGATAACGACCCATTCTCCAAGATGTACGCTGAATCGGAGACCGGCCAGCTGCCAGCCAATGTGCGCAATGACACCTTCAAAAAAATCAAGGAATGTCAGCTCACCAAATTGATCTTGGCATCCATTGAGGTGGACGGTTACCGCAATGACCCCAATACGGGTTTGTGGTTGGCCAGCGGCAACATGAACATCACTGCCTACGATCTGACAGGCCGTTTTGCAAAGAGCATTGGCTCAGCCAACCGCACTTTCAGCGGTCGCGCAGAAAAACTCAATGACGCCAGCCGCGCCGCCTTGGCCAATGCAGCCAAAGTGGCTGCGGAAGTGGTGGTCAACCAGCTGAATCTCAAGTGATGTCATTGGTCAGCTGTTTCTCGCGCTGGTGTTCATTGGCGCTGATATTGTGCGGTCTGTGCGTACCTGCAGCGCACGCACAGATTGTGTACCGCGAAGTGGTGGCTACCGGCAATGGTGGCGACCCATCAGCGGCCATGGTTGACGCGATCGAAAACGCCATTGGTCAAGTCGGTGGCATGAAAATGTCGAGCGCCACCTCCATGTCGATGAGTGAAGTGACGCGTGGCAACACCACCACACTGGAGCAGGACTTCAAGCAAAACATCGAGCGGCTCACGCGAGGCGTTGTGAAGTCTTACAGTGTGCTGGAGTCTGGCACCAGTCCAGGTTCTGGGCGCGCCTTTGTCAAGATCAAGGCGGTGATTCCGACATACAAGGCCTCTGAGCAGCTCAAACGCCTGAAATTGGCCGTCATGCCGCTGACAGTCGTTGGTGCGGCCAGTCAAAAACCAGATGCTGCCAATTTTGCCGAGAGCGTATCGGCAGCCCTTGAGGCGTATCTGACCCAAACCCGTAAGTTCGCCATGATTGACCGGCGTTATTCGGACTCGAGCAATCGAGAGTTGGCAAGAGTCAATTCGCGCAATGCACCCATTGAAGAAACCGTCAAGGTGGGTATGCGTGTGGGGGCGGATTACATTGTTCTGGCCGCTCTTAAAGAGTTTTCAGCGCAACAAGTCCAGCAGCAGCGAGTGACCGGTAGGGTGGTATCACGCATGACTGCGCCCGTCTCCATCGATGTGCGAGTGTTGGACATTGCCACCGGGCAGATCAAATTTGCACAGTCGTATGTGAATCCGGGCCGTCTGCACAGCAACATGTCGTTGAGTCAATACGCCGCAGACATTGGCGGTGATATTGGGCAGGTCATCAACACGGCCATTTACCCGATCGCGGTGGTCAGTGCTACCGGCGGGCAAGTGACATTGAACCAAGGGGGCGATACGGTGCAGGTCGGCCGTGTTTACCGCCTGGTCAGTCTCGGGCAAAACCTTGTGGACCCTTACACCAAAGAATCTTTGGGTCAGGAAGAAAAAGAAGTGGCCCGCGTGGAGGTGACCAGCGTCACTGACCGCACCGCCACGGCCAAGGTCGTTTCCGGCAATTTGCCAGCAACGGTCAAGCCTGGGTCGGTTTTGGCAAGGGTTTTGCCGGACGATCCCAACACACCCCTGAGTGTGCAAGTGTCTTTGCCCACATTGCCCGGTGCGAGCGGATCTGCCGGTGGCGGTAAATCCAAATCCAAAGATGACGAAGACTGGTAAGTAATGAAAGGAATCACCATGAAGAAGAACACTATTTCCTGCGCAGCGCATTGGCTGCTCGGCAGCACATTCGCGGTTGCCGTGGTCACCTCCAGCTTGGCTCAGGACGCCAAAGTTGAGATGGAGCAAAAACCCTTGCCTGAATTGCCCAAAAGCATTTCAGGAACAGAAACCGTAGACCAGCGCATGCAGGCCTTTCTGAGAACACAGGAACTTCGTCAGGGTGAAAACGAAGAGGGTGGACGCAGTGTTTTGGTGTGGTTGGGTAAGGGCACGATTTCAGTCCCTCCGTCTGACAAAAACTTTGTTTTGGCTCGCAACATCGCATTCCAGAAAGCCATGTTGGATGTGAAGCAAAAATGTGCTGAATTCATGGAGACGCGTGTATCCAGTGAAATGGTTCAAGACATGGCGTCACCTGGCGCCGAGCGTGCAGCGGCGGATGCCAAACGATTGCAACGTGAAGGGCTTGCACAAGAAGGTGCGATTCAGGTTGCGAAGGCGCTCAATTCAGATGTGAAGGCACGAAATGCACCTGCAACGCTTCAGACGGCAGGTTTGTATGGTGAAAAAATCCTTGAAAACAAGATGAAGGAAGAGTTGGCCAAGAAGGGCATTGACCCCAACAAGCCGGTTGACCAACAACAAGTCAAGGCTGTTCTGAACACCTCCAGCTTTAAAAACAAGACACGTGCAACGGCCCGTGCGCGTTGCACGGGCATCAAGGTGATGGCTTCTTTTGAGCAAAACCCTGCCAGCGGCCAGGGTCAGATTGGCGTGGTCACAGTCTGGACACGCAAATTGCATGAAATTGCAGACGCCGTGATCACGGGTAATTTCACATTGATCCCTCGTGGTGAGCCGGGTGTGGCGATCATGAAGCACATCCCACAAGATGAGCGCACTTTGATTTCAACCTATGGCACCCAGATGGTTCGCAACGAAAAAGGCGACTATGTGTTGCTTGCATTTGCGCAGGCACAGCCACAGTCCAAGTCGCAGCAAAGCAAAGACTTGGCATACAAGATGGCCCGCCTCCAGGCGCAAGGCATGATCCGATCATTCTTGGGGGAAGCCATCTCTTCCACCAACGACATGATGCAGCGTGAAGAATCGACCGAGTTTGAAGACGAATCGAGCGAAGTCAAGATTGACAGCGCCAACAGCAACAAGGTTCAGGCGATTGCCGAGAAACTGCCGATCAAGGGCATGCAAGAGGCACACCAGTGGGAAACATTGCACCCAGCGAACAACGGCCCTGTCGTGGGGGTGGTCATGGAGTGGAAAGCTTCCTCAGCCCAATTGGCCGGCATGTTGAAAGGTTTCAACCAAGCCAGTGGCGCTAAAACGGCTGAAGCGGTCAATCGCATGAATACGGGCAGTGCCAGTACAGCAGGCGCTGGTGGGGGTTCTGCGGCCGCAGCACCGTCTGCGCCTCGCACCAGCAATGCCAACTCGGGTCAAGGTGTGAAATCGCGAGATTTCTGACGGGATTGGTCGGATGAGCTTTTTGGGTCACAGGATTGGCCTCGCATTTGTTACGGGGTCTTTCGTGTCGCTTGCCTGTGCGCAGGTGCTGGACACGCAAGCCCTGTTGAACCGTTTGGCGGTCAATCAGGTCATTGAAGCGGATGGGTATGTGTATGTGCGCGTTCAGGATCAGCGCAGGGGGGCGACTCAGGCGCTGGAGCGGATACTGATTGGCAGGGCCAGCGTGCTTGCCAGCTATTGGCTGTGTCAATTGACGCCGCAAAGTCATCAGCGATTGGATGCGAATTTACAAGGTATCAACTTGATTCATTCGCGTGAAGAAAATGGTGTCATGGATGTTGTGATCAAGTTGAAAAAGCAAAAACCAGAATGTACGGTTCAAACCATTCCAGTACGTCCTGAGCCTGCTGTTGTCCTGCCGCAGCCATCCAGCCCCGTTGAAAGCGAGATCTCGGAGTCTCGTGCCCAGTCAGAGCAGAGGCCATCCAAGGCAACATCGACCATGGAGCCTTCAGGTGCAGGCTTCAAGGTTCGCGTTTATTCCACTGAACATTGACTCACATGATTTATTCCAGAGTGCCCATTCGTCGGATAATTTTTATCGTGAGCCTGTTGTTGTCTGAACTCTTGAGTGCGCAGACACTGAGGGAAGAGGTCTTGTTGTTGGACAAGCCCGAAGGCAAGCCCGGCAGCGTCAAGTTGGCGGCGGGCACTTCGGTCAAGACACTGAAGCGTCAAGGATTTTGGGTGGAGGTAGATGCCGCGGGCAAAACAGGCTGGCTGAAAGTTTCGCAGATCAATTTTGCAGGCGCAACCAGTGGTTCGACGGCGATTGATACCGGCCGCCTTGGAACGGGCAACATTGTGGCCACTTCGGCTGCTCGAGGTCTTTCGGCCAAGGATTTGGTCAGTGGTCAGCCAGACTTCAACCAGGCAGGCAAGCTGGAAATGCTGACCGCACAGCCATCAGAAGTCCAGGCTTTTCTTGTAGCTGGCAACGTGGTGGCCATCAATCAAAAAATTCAACTGACGGCTCCTCGCCCATCGCCCGCGTCAGCGACAGCTGCCGGGCAGGGATCGGGCGCCTCTTCGAAGGCCAAGAAGAAAGAAGATGATGAGTGGTAAATACATGAAGCGGCTGTTGACTGCGGGCCTCGTGGTGAGCTTCAGCCTGGTGGCAGCGGCGCAGACCGATGAAGAAAAAGTGGGCAAAGCAGCTGCGGCGCAGGTATTGGGTGCGGCACCACTGGTCGCTGCCGATGCCGCTCAGCACTATGTGAATGTGTTGGGGCAGGCGTTGACGGCGCAATCGGGCGCCATTTACAAATGGCATTTTGGGGTCATCAAGTCAGATGCCATCAATGCATTTGCGATGCCGGGCGGCTATATTTTGCTGTCCTCGGGGCTGCTCAAGGCACTCGAAAGCGAGGACGAACTGGCTTTCATTCTGGCGCATGAGGTGGCGCATGTGTCACGCAGGCACCATTACCAAGTCGTGCAAAGACAGCGATTGGCTGATCAGGCGGCCAAAGGCTTGCAAGCCGTTACACAAGACGGTGATACCGCCAAACTGGCGCAGGCCAGTGGGCAAATTTATGCGCGTGGACTCGACAAGGGTGCCGAGTTTGAATCGGATCGCCTGGGTGTTGAATACATGACACGGGCAGGGTATGACCCGGTGGCTGCCATCAATGTGCTGGAAAAGCTTCAGCGCTTCAAAGGCAATGACCCCCGTGCCGAGTTGCTTTTCTCAACGCACCCATCGCCTGCAGAAAGGCTGGACATGTTGCTCCAATCGGGCATTGACAAGTTGCCACGCCCCTCAGAGAAACCGAATGCCAGCCGTCAGGCCCGATTCCAGAAGTTCATGCAGGCCATTTGATGCCCACTTATTTGATGAGATAAAACCATGTCAGAAATTCAAGACTCCAAAAAAGAAGCGTTCCAACGCAAATGTTCCATCATCATTTCCTTGATTGCTTCCATGCTGCTCGTGAACAATCTGGGCTCTCAAAATGCAGCTGGTAATGCATCGTTCTTGAACGCGTCTGCGATCAACACGTACGCGTTCTATCAAGCCAAGAACATTCGGCAAAACGACATGAATCTGACCGCTCAGACTTTGGACGGGATTGCCAACACCTCGGTTCCCTTGGCCCATGAGGAGGCCAAAAAAGCCTTGCGCGAACAAGCGCAAGCATTGCGAGCCAAGGCCTTGACTTATGAAACGGATGAAGCCTCAGGTGAGGGCAAGAAGGAACTGTTGGCGAAGGCTCGTGAAGCTGAAAAGGCGCGTGACCAAGCCATGGAGAAAGGTCCGTATTTCGATTTTGCAGGCTTGTTGCTGCAACTGTCGATCATTTTGATTTCGGTGGTGTTGATCACTGAGCGCCGTACCTTGTATGTGTCTGGCATGCTCGCAGCGGTAGCGGGAACTTTCCTGAGTCTCGATGGGTTTTTCCTGTTTTTGAAAATTCCTTTGCTCAGTTGAGTGCTTGACGCGCAGCCCAGGCGTTGACTTGCAGAAAATGTCGGTGCGCAGATGCCTGCTGCTCAGCTGATTCAAACTCAAAGCCCGGGACCAGGGCAGTCGGTCAGCGTCTGGAAAGAATCGGACGACGCGGGTCACGGGTTTGTGTACCGAAAGATCTGGCAAAGCCAGACGGGTCCATTGGCCAAAGCCTGGCTGTCTTGGGCGCACCATGAACACCTTCTGCTCACCTTGCTGGCGCATCATGATGCGAAGCATGTGGTTCAGGTGGCGGGTCTGCATGTGCACCCGGAGCGCGTTGAGGTGGTCACGGCCGATGCCGGTCCTGATTTTCAGCGTGACTGGCTCGACCATGCGGTTGCTCAGGGTGTCCCCCTGTTGGCGCATCCTCAAGAAGCCCTCAAGTTGGCGCGGGCCTGTCTGCAGGCCCTTCAGTCTGTTCATGCATTGGGTGTCATGCATGGTGATTTCAAAAGCGATAACCTTTGCATTGGCAAATTCGACACTGATCCGCAAGCTTTGCTGTCGATGGATCTGGACAGTTTGCGTTTGATTGACTTTGCGTATGCGGTGTACCGTGAACAACCCTTGAAATTTGTCTTGCCGACCGATCCTGAACGCCTCACTTACCTGCCTGAATTTTTTCGAACGGCCATCAAGACAGCACAAACCACGGGGGCGCCCTCACACATTCAGCGTGTAGCCTGTGCACAAGTGGACCTCTACAGCCTTTGGCACATGCTCTCCAGCACGGTGTCCGTATCGCCAGAGGATGGGCATTGGGTACTCTGGCACCACTGGATGAATGCCTGCAAACAATCGGCTCTGACGTTGCTGCCGGCTTCACGTGCCTTCGATGAGCCGACGGTGAAATTGCTGGCATTGACAGAAAAGTTGTTGCATCAATCGTCTGAGCCTCAAACCCAATGGGGTCAGGCCAAAACCAATGTGCGTGCTTCGGTTGCGCAAGCTCAGGCAACCCCATTGATGCATGGCATGCAGACGCCGATGCTGACCCCTTTGGTCGTGCCACGCATGTCCATGGTTCAGGCGGTGTCAGAAGTGCCTCATCCTTTGCCGCCATCAGAGACGCAGGTGCCGATGGTGTTAGAGGTGGCAGGGGTTGCTCGAAGCGATTCGACTGGACGAAATTTCTGGCAACAGCAGCGGTGGTGGTTGCTTCTTGTGCTGCTGGCCTTGGTTTTTGCATGGATTGATCGGCGCTTTGTGCAAACCAGTTTGACCTTGAGTGATGAAGGTTTTGCTTTGGGTCTCTTGGCCATGGCGTTGGCAGTGCCGGCGGCGGTCGGTGCCATTGGTCAGGCGATTTTCCGTTCAGCGCGTGCGCAAGCCTGGGTGCGGTACCCGGGGCTGATTTTGTGCGGCATCGCATTGTATTTTTTGGCCATGCTGTTTCCTGCCGGAGTGCCATTGCTGCATCTGGCTTTGGCCGCTGTTGTGTTGACGCTGCTTGCGGCAGCGTTGCTCTTTTGACGAGTTAGAAGATAAATATGTCCAAAATGCTTGAAACCGTCCTGGATGTTGTACGGGACATCGCCAAAACATACTTGCCACCCCTGTACAACATGATCAAGCGCGGGCTTGATCTGAAAACATTTTCCATGTCCATGGTGGCCCATTATTCGCGCCGTTTTGGTGCGCGAGCCATTCTCACGGTGGGGGTCCTGGCTACGGTCTATGCCAGCTATCTCTTCGTGGTGAATGCCTTGACACCAGGCATGCCCAAGGCCAGCCACGACGTGATTTTGAAAACCCGGTTTTCCAGCCCTAAACCTTCCGACAAGATCGTGATTGTGGACATTGATGAGCGTACCTTGGCGGCCTTGTCTGAAAAGCATGGACGCTGGCCTTGGTCACGCGATGTGCTCGCCGATGGGCTGCAGAAATTCAATGATCTGGGTTCGCGGGCCGTGTTGTTCAATGTGCTGTTTTCCGACCCGGACAAAAACAATCCCGACGCAGATGCGGCCATGGATGTCACGGCGCAGATGAACCGTGCGACCGCATTCCCGATCATTCGCCTCAACCCGAAAAATGATGCGCAAAGCCAATTGAAAGTGGCGCAGATCCCCGGGGTCCAACTCAAGCCGGAACATCAGGAGAACAGCACGATTGCCGTGATCCTGCCCATGTTCGGTGCCATGCATGACCGTCTGGGTGTGGCCAATCAAAAACCGGATGCCGATGGCATTGTCCGCAAGTACCCCTTGCGCTGGGAGGAAGGAACCTTTGTTTTGCCCTCCATGGTGCAACGCACGGCCGATCTGGCATCGGCAGATATTGCACAGGCACCCAATTTGATGTCCTTGAACTGGCGCAACAAGCAGGGGCGTTACAACCGCGTCTCCTTCAGCGATGTGTTGCTGGATCAGCTCAAGCCCCGCCAAGTACAAGATTTCAAAGAAGCTTTCGTGGTTCTGAGTTTGTCCGCCCCAGGCTTGGGGCAAACCAAACCGACCTCTGTGGCTTCGGTAGAAGACGATGGCGAAATCCTGGCCACTGCGCTTGACGATGCGCTCCAGGGAAGCTACCTGCGTACCCTGCCCAATACCGTGGCTTATGCCATCAATTTGCTGACCATCTGGGTGCTGGTCTGGATGAGCCTGAAACAAAAAACGGGCGGGTTCATGAACAAGGCCTTTGTGATCGTCCAATCAGGACTTGGAGGCGTCACGCTGCTTTCAGCCAGCTACACCCATTACCTGATTGATTTGTCGGACAGCATGTCATTTGGTTTGAGTGTATTTGCGGCCATCAAGCTGGTGCAGAGCATGGATGACCGCTGGTCGCGTGCGCGCCCCGGATTTCGAAAGGCGCGACAAAGCCTGATCAAAGGTCAATTGCTTTTGCTGGGTTTTCTGGATCACCGCGTCACTGCCAGTCAGGCCAAAACGCTGCAAAATGCCGCAGAGCGCATTGTGGGTTTACCGAATGTGGTGCGTGTGGACGATCTCTTTGGTGGCGAGAGTTTCATCAAATCCCAGTGCGCGCGTTTCAAGGCCTTGCTTGTCAATGTGACCCCGGATCAAGCCGAAGCCATGCAGTCCCTGCTGGCGCATGCCGATTATGCGCAGGTGGATGTCACCACTTATGACATGAACAACATGTGGGATCCCGAAAACAAGGATTTCACCTCGGAGACAGCACCCCTGATCCTGGCCAGTGCGGCCAGATTGCTGCATGACGATTGGGCTGCCAAGGGCTGAATTTTCCCCATGAATTCGGGCACACCTCACCGAACAGCAGATGTGCTGCAAGACCTTTCAACAGGCTTGCCGCAGGCAGATGGCCGTTTCAGCGCCGCCTCATTGGTTGGTCAGCACGCCGGACCCAATCAAGACAGTTACGCATGCCGCTCGCCTGATTTTTTTGCCGTTGCTGACGGTGTTGGCGGCGGGGCGCTCGGTGAGGTGGCCAGCGCTTTGTTGGTCGGGCGGCTGGGAGCACTGCAGGTGCCAGACACGGTTGCCGTGACCGATGCTCTGCAGCTTGCAGATCAGCTCATTGGAGAGCGTCTCCAGCAAGAGGGTCAGGGGCCTGGTGCGGCGGTGTGCGCTGCAGCGTGGTTGACGGATGCAAAAACTTCGACATGGTTGGCCATGAGCGTAGGGGATTGCAAGGTCATGGTGGCACGCCGCGACAGGTCGTCCTGGCATATCCGCTGGGTCTCACCCAATCAGAGTTATGCCCATTTTGATCTCGCGCCGCCACCGGGAGTGTCTGTGGATGCGCCCGCCAACATGGTCGGTTGTGGCATGCCTTTGCCCGCCTGGTTTCGTTCATTCACGCTGGCTCGGCATGAACGGATGGTGTTGTGCAGTGACGGGTTTTACAACGTGTTCAACGAAGATGAGCTGCAGGATCTGCTGAACCAGACCCCTTGCCCGCTGGATGCCTCAAGTGCCCAGATGTGGTGTGAGCGCGCCAAGGAACGTGGGGCGCAGGACGACATCACCGTGATTCTGGTCGAGTCGTTGTTGCCACATGTTGGTCGCTCAAGTTGGTGGTGGGCGGGTGCATCCGTGCTGGTTCTGAGTTTCGCATTTTTGTCATGGGCATGGTGATGGCGTCACCCAAGGAGATGGCTCCACACAGCCGCAGGACAGGTGCCTCTGTGCTCGAATGGTTCTTGTGGTTTTTGGCTTTGTTGTTTGTGCTGTGGGTCGGCCAGGGTGTGCAACAACACGCGCAAGACGGCATGCTTCGGTGGCAAAAAGACCGTCATGTGGCTTCAAGCTCAGCACAGGAGGTCATGCTGGCGCCGCTCACGGAACTTTGGTGCCGACGAGACGCGAACTTCATCCTTCAAAGTCTTGGACCAGCGTCCAGCGCCCATTGTCGGACCGAGCCGTGGACGGCGGTCCTGGCGTGGGGAAAAAGCCTGTGGCACAACGTCGATCCGCCTGCTTTTGACTCGCATGTCGTTTTGCAGCGGTGGCAAAAGGAGCTGGGTTCCCGGGTCCAGCAGTGGAGATTGAGATGGATGGCGGCAGACGCGGCTCAAATCCAAGCCGCTACGGTGGCGGAGGGGTTGACCGCTTCGAATGGAAGCCCTGTCGCATCAACAGAGTCCGTTCAAAGTGCGGTGGTGCTGGAGCCTCAGTTGCCTGCGGAAGTTTTGCGTCTGCAGGCCTTGTCCAATGAGCGGTTGACGCAGTGGAATCAGTGGGTGGCCAGCGAAGTTCAGGCTCAGATCGAATCACCGTTGACGGCAATCCGAGCTGAAACCTTGTGGGCTTTGGCCCGCTCGCTCGAAGGGGTGGGCGCAGATGTGGGGGCGCGCACGGTGCGGCAGTCGCTCAGAATGAATGACCATGCGGTGCGCGCAGGCTATTTGCAAAACATGGTGCGCCATTTACCCTGGCTTTTGTTGGCACATGGCTTGTTCACGCTGTTGGCCACACGGTGGATGCGTGCGCCTGTTGCACCCATTCAGCAGCTCAATGGCCTGATTTTGCTGGGAGGTCTCTTTTGGTTGGTGTGCTCTGCTTTGGGGGCGGCTCCCTCGCCGCTTGCTTATCAGGGCATTCTGATCAGTCTCGGCGCATGGCTTGTCCTGTCATGGGTGCTGGTGCATTTTTATCCGCAAATTTTGCCGCCGCCGATGGTTTGCCAACAGGTCAACGCGAGCTGGATTCCCGGCTGGTGGCTGTTCACCGCCACAGCCTGTCTGCTTGTGCTTGACCAGTCGTTGCATTTTCATGAGCGTCTGCGGTTTTTGGCATTGGAGCAATGGTGGGCCTGGTGTGTCAGTGCTTTTTTACTGCCCTTGGCGGCGTGGCTTGCACCATGGCTCCTGAGCGGTGTTCAGCGATTGAGCCATGCCTTGTGGTCGCGTGGTTCCAGGATCCGGGTGGTTGGGCGCTGGATTTTCGGGATCGTGATGGTGTTGGCTTTTGACTTGGCTCATCGGCAAAACATCCCGCAACATGTGACCGGAGAATTGCTCAAACTGGTTTTTATTTTCTGTCTGTGTGGTTGGTGTGTCTGGAAAATGCCTTTGGCTGCGCAGTTGTGGCATGCAGGTCAAGCCCGCATTTCGTTGCGGTACCTTGGTGGGGCGATGGTCCTGCTGGTGTTGATGGCCGCTGCCGCGTTCGTGACTTCAGACAAGGGGCCGTTGCTGGTCATGGCCCTGGCCATGGCCGTCTTGCTGGCCACGGTGCTGGGCTGGACCGGTGGCATTGGCTTGCTGATGGTGGGTTTTGCCGCCATCTTTTTGCTGGGTGTAGAGCTGGATGTGGTGGGTGAGCGTCTGCAGGCGTGGCGCGACCCCTTTACGGCAGACCGTGATGACATGGCGCGCCTGATGTGGTTTCAGGCAGAAGCTGCTCGCCTGGACTGGGGCTTCGGTGTGGGGCAGGTGCCGTGGTGCGGTGCCTCTCGCCTGGATGTGTGCCATGGTTTGCCCTTGCAGCTGCAAAGCGACTACACCTTCACCGCCCTCATGGGTTGGTGGGGGCCGTGGGGCGCATGGCTGTGGCTGCTGCTGTTCAGCACCTATGTTTACCGTGCTCTGGTGTACTGCGCGCGCGTCAGCCCATCCTTGTTGACGCCTCAGGCCTTGCTCAAGCCCGCCCATGTCCGGCAGGTGTTTGCTGTGCATTTGCTGTTCTTGTTTGCGGTGCTGATTTTGATGCAGTCATGGATCACCGTGGCAGGCAATCTCGGCTGGCTGCCGCTGACTGGTGTGACCTGGCCCTTGGTCAGTTATGGCAAAAGCAGTTTGTGGATCAGCACCTTCTTTGCCGGTGCCTGGGGATTGCGGAGCGGGCATGCTTGAACAAGCCCGTTTCAGTCTGGCGAGGGCCGGCGTCATGGTCGGTTTGTGTGGCTTGGTGGTGCTGGGCGCCGGTTGGGTGATGAACAGCCGAGAGGCGGTCAAGACCCAGGCCCCTGTGCATTTCAGCGCTCGTACCTGGGAAGACGTGCAAGGGGTTTTGCGGCATGTGGTGCCGAATGCGTCTGGGCAGGCCACTTCGTTTCCGGCGCTTTCTTCGCCGGGGTGCACACCTGCCCAGCCGGGTCATGAGCGTTTGCAAAAGGCGGTGGAGTCACTCAACCTGCATCTTCACCATCTGACGCGTGCCCAATTTGTCAAACAAACCTACCGGCTGGATGTGGCCGGTTTTGTGCTGGAGCCAGGCCGGATGGGGCAGACCTGCACGGACATGCTGCGCCCGATCCAGTGGCTCAATGACAGAGTGCGGCGGCAGGGGCTGGCGTTTTTGCAGGCACTGGCCTGGAAAGAAAGGAGTTCAGCGTTTGCCCAGGCCCGTTTCGAGCCGCATGTCTGGGTCGCCTTGCCCAAACAGATGCTCACATCGCGCTCGGCATGGTCGGGTTTGCCGGGGTGCTTATACGGCAGCGACGCGATGACGGGTCAACGCGTGGTCGTCGATCGCGGCGATTCGGCCGCTTTGAAATTGTGCCAGTCCCAGGTCGCCGCGCAGCAGGCGCTTCGCTCGCCTTTGTCCTTATGGGACCACGTGCCTGGCTTGTCTTCCTTGACTGAACCCTTGTCGGCCTGGCGTTTGCCCCAGCATGCGCAATACAGCGAACGGGTGGGGGATGACAATCAGGTCATGACGGGAGGCCAGAAGCAAACGGTGGGCCTGCATGTCCAGCTCAGCCTGGACCCAGCCTGGCAAGCCTGGCTACAAGAGCTGGCCGGGTGTTTCAGTGGCCAGTCCCTACCGGCCTGTGCGCGTTACGCGATGCAGGCCGAAGGCCGTTACGAAAAAGCCCGCGTACGGATGGCAGGCATCGCCGTGGTCGATGTGCCTACCGGTCGTCTGGTGGCGGCAGCCAGCGCTGACAGCCCATGCCATGCACACGACAAAACCCGAGTCGGCCAGCCGCCTGCAGATTGTCCGGTCTTGCCCGAGAACACTGTGCATCGACCCCGTGTGCCGCAGGCGGTCACCAACCATGCTTTGTTCACACAAGCTCCTCCGGGCTCTTTGGTCAAGCCGTTGCTGATGGCGGGTATTGTTTTGCATACCCCGGCTGAGGCGGGACTGAACGGGCTTGAACAAGCCCTGCAAAGGTCCGACTCCCAGCAATTCTTGGATGCATTTCTGTGCCGCCAAAAATTGGGGCAAGGCGGTTTTTCGCCCCGTTGTGATCGACCTGCGCTCACGCAACAAACGGCGCACCGCCTGGGCTGGAACAGCGGCTGCGATGCCTTGTCCGAAACAGCACTGAGCCGCTGCGGCATGGTGGACCTGATGCATGGTATGCCGTTGACATTCAGCCCGCAGCATCCGCAAACAGCAGTTTGGCGGCCCTCTGTCTTGCCGGTTCTGATGGGCCAGACCCTGGTCCGGCCTGAGCGCTCAGCATCAGGCGTGTCGGGTTACCGGGACATGTCCTGGCCGGACAGCCTGCCCAGTGTTGATCAACGCAAGGCCTGCGCTTCGTCTGGTGGCAAAGGCTACGTGCGTTGTGGCGGCCCTCAGATGGGACTCGTCAGCGAGGCTTACGGGCAAGGCAACACCCTGACCACGCCCACAGGGGTGGCGGGTTTGCTGGCCACGCTGGCCAACTCGGCACAAGGTCAGGCAGCGCATTACCCGCATGTGCTGGTTGACATGATTCGTGCAGATGGGCACAGCGATCCAGATCTGGAGACCTTGCAGCGCATGGCGTCGTCCCAAAAGCCCGAGGGCATTGATCCGGTGGTGGCACGTCGGGTGCTCGCTGCCATGGAAAAGACGCTCATGCCTGCAGGCACAGCCCATGCTGCCTGTGCGCGTGCTTTTGGCACGCAGGCTTGTCTGGCGGTGCGTGGTGTGGCAGGCAAGACAGGCACGCCGGGGGATGCCGATGAGCGCAGTCTTTCACAGCTTGCACAGGATATGCGCGCACGTGCGCAATGTCAGGCATCGACAACATGTGTCGCACGCTACCCTTTGCCCAGGCCCCGTTACCGCTGGTATGCGGCGGTTTTCAAGTCCCAAGGTTCTGACCAATACGACAAAGCCATTGCCGTGTTGGTCCACAGCAACTGGCGTCGCTCGGACGGGCGTTATGCCGACGATCAAAATGCTGCCGCAGAAATGGCCATGCTGGCCATCCGGCAATTCCAGACGACACCCGACAAGCCATGACAACGTCCATTTATCAGACCGATGTGGATTTGCCCTGGCCTCTGGCTTGGGAGATGATGCAATGGGAGATGGCAGCGTGGGTCGCGGAATATGGTGATCGGGCGCTTGTCCAGGTGATCTGGAATGAGCGAATTCTTGCGGCCCAAGTGGAGGCTGCAGAATTTCAGGCCATCACGACCGATTTCTACAGAACCTTGCAGCATCGCTTGGGCCACGCCTGCCAATGGCGGTTCGAAAAACAGGAGGAATCGACCGGTCACAGGTTGATTCTGGGGGTATCTGCTCCGCAAGGAGCATGACGGATTGCAGACGATGAAACAATACTGGACGCCTTTGGCCAAATGGTTGGGCATGTCAAAAGAGCCGCATGACAGCACATCCTTGCTTGCTCCCCCTGTGGCCCATCTTCCATCGCCTGCCCATGAGGAGGTCCACAGCCCCTGGCCAGACCTTTACCTTGCTTTGAGGGAGCACGCGCAGCGTGAATGGGTCGTGCGCAGCCAGCGCCATGCCGACATCAATCCCGATGAGAGACTGGCCATCACCCGTCTACAGATCCGTGCGACATCAGCGGTGCTCGATGCGCAATTGCGCGAATGGTTGGCCGAAAGCGATGTGCCCCATTTGATCCAGTGGATGGTGCGCGGCCCCTTCAAAACAGCGGCCATTGAACGTTGGGTGGTATTGGACGCGCTGCAAGCGCTGGACGTTTTGCCTTTGCAGCCCGACGATGCGGTGTCGGTGAGCCCTTACGATGTCACGGTCGCTGGCTCCGGGCAGCCTGCCTTGGCCTATGACATCCAGGCTGAAACCCGATGGGTTCCTAAACCCGCGTTGATCGAGCGACCCCAGAGTTTGCCGCCACTGGAGCTCACGATTCACGATGCTGGTGGCGAAAGACGTGTGCAAGTGATGCAGACTCTGGTGGTGCTGGGAGCAGAAAAAACCCTGAAGACGGTCGAGGGGCAGAAGATTCTTTTGAAAGACCAGAGCCCTGTGCAATGGCAGGGTGAAACGGCTTGGTTCGTGGCCGTTTCTGCACAGCACGTCTCGGGCATGCATCTGGTTTTGCGCTTGCATGAGGATGGCGTGGATTGTCTGGATGCCGGTTCTACCAATGGCAGCTATCTGAACGGGCAAGCCTTGCATCCGGGCAACTGGCATTTCGTCAAGCAACTCGAAACCATTTTTCTGGGTGGGCCTGCTGGCGACCCTCGCAGCCACACAGCGTGTGTGCAATTGCGTGTAGGCCATCCCGTGATGCCGGTGGCTACCGACAGAACGCCGCTGCGCGCCGCATCGGTCCAAAGTGGCCCCCCCAAACTGTGGCTGCAGCCCCTGGATACGCCTGGCTTGCAGTCGATACCGGTGCATGCCTTGCCGTTCAGCATTGGGCGTGAGGCCGATTGTGACTGGGTGATTCCTGCACGTCATGAGATGGTGTCACGCCATCATTTGGTGATCGAGGCGGTGGATACGTCGGGGCAGCGTGTGAAGCTGCGCGATCTCAGTCGTCAGGGCTTGAGTGAAAGCCGTGAGGGCTGGCGAGAGCAGCCTTCGCAAGGGGTCTGGGTGTCCTGGACGGATGTCATCACCATTGGAAAAACCGCCCGCCATGCAGGGTTGGGTTTTGCCTTTTCAGAGGCGTCGTCTGCTGGCCGAGATTGATGCTCAAGCCGGCATCGTGTCCACGAAGCTCGGCCTCTGTGCCAGCTTGTCATAGAGCTTGTGCAAATTGGGGTGTGGTGTGCGCCAGTCGATCTGCGGGAACCTGAAGTCCAGATAGCCCAGGGCGCAGCCGACGGCCACATCGGACAAGGTCAGGTGGATGCCCGAGCAAAAGGCTTTCTCACCCAGACCGTGGCTCATGGCTCGCAATGCGTGCTGGATTTTGTCGAGTTGTCGGTCAATCCAGGCCTGGCTGCGTTGATGGTCTTCCCGTTGCGTCCAGACCGCTTCCATGCGCGCCAGCAAGGCGGCATCCAGCACCCCGTCAGCCAGGGCTTCCCATGTTTTGACTTCGGCGCGTTCTCGCCCGGCAGGAGGTATCAGTTTGCCCACGGGTGACAAAGTGTCCAGGTATTCCACGATCACGCGCGAGTCAAACACCGCCTCGCCGCCTTCCATGATCAGGCAAGGCACTTTGCCCAAGGGGTTTGATTGGTGAATGGCGGTTTGTGCAGACCAGACGTCTTCGGTCACATATTGGTAATCCAGCTTTTTCTCTGCCATGACGATGCGCACTTTGCGAACATAAGGGCTGGTGTTGGATCCGATGAGTTTCATGGTGGAGGATGTCTGAACAGAATGGCCGCTGATTCTAGAGTGTTCAGGCGTGTCGCTGCTGACAGAGGGTGAGGATCACCTTGTTGGGGGTGGGCTGGCCCTGCCAATTACAATCAAAGCATGAATTTCACCCCCATTTCCGCCCTGTCGCCGCTGGATGGCCGTTATGCCAGCAAACTCAATGCCCTGCGCCCGCTCATGAGCGAGCAGGGTTATATGCACCGCCGCGTGCAGGTCGAAATCGCCTGGTTCATTGCCTTGTCAGATGCGGGCTTTGCCGAATTCAAGCCCTTGTCGCCTGGTGCACGCAGTTACCTCACGGGCTTGGTGAAAAATTTCAGTGAGGCCGATGCCGTGGCCATCAAGGAGTTCGAGAAAGTCACCAACCACGACGTCAAGGCGGTCGAATACTGGATCAAGTCCAAGTTCAAGGACCGCCCCGAACTGGAAAAAGCCGCCGAATTCGTGCACTTTGCATGCACCAGCGAAGACATCAACAACACCAGCCATGCCTTGCAACTCAAGGGCGCACGCGCCCAGGTCATCCTGCCGGGACTGGACGGCCTGATCGCCAAGCTGCGCGAGATGGCCCACGCATTCGCCGAGGTGCCCATGCTCAGCCGCACCCACGGCCAAACCGCCAGCC
>JACCDG010073251.1_pt1 | contig 32786 bp, 49 predicted proteins | sample 7442471 | NCBI WGS metagenome assembly JACCDG01 (sample SAMN15323444, study PRJNA562643) | freshwater metagenome | isolation source: river surface water | place: USA:Blue River Watershed | collected 2017-08-17 | reverse complement strand
GACATGGGAATGATCGGCTACCAGGACAAAACGGCGAAGGTTTGCATGATGGAGGTCTTACGGTGTACTACCGATGAATTCCGACTGTCGTGGCTATCTAAGCGCGCTGGAGTTGCTGAAAGCACTGGCAGGAAAGCCGGATGTGAGCTTGAGGCAGACAGATACATCGGAAGATCGACTAGGGCTGGATGGTGGAAGGTTGTGAATCGCCCGAGCCAACAGGATATAGACGACGAGATTGCTGGAAGGGCAAAACGCGAATCGAAACGGGCAGATTACATCCACAGAAAATCGAGCGAAGACCTAATAAACAAAGCCATCGCCAGCCGCCCGCTGTGGGTGGTGGCATTTGAAGGGTCAATCAATGGGGAATCAGAGTGACGCAGAAAAGATACACAGAACACATCTTGTCCAGGTGTGAGCCAAAAGACGAGGAAACGGGGTGCATCCAATGGACTGGCGCAATGAGTTCGCGCAAGCCTGGGGACATGGCGGCTATCCCTGTCATTGGGATCATGGCTGATGGGAAACGTACAGTTAGGACGTGTGCATCAGTTCTGTGGCGTGAAGCTGGCAGATATTTGCCAAGTGGGCACGTTGTCTGGCGCACATGCTGCAACGAAGACCGAAAGTGCCTGAACATAGATCACATGAAATCTGGCACAAGGGCACAGAGGCAGACATTTTTTTCTAAGGGCGGAGCATGGAAGGGAAACCCTATCCGAATCGCTGGGATCATGGCCAGGGCTGAAAAGATCAGGACAAGCCGTGAAGATGTTCGAGAGATTGAGCGGCTACTTGCAAGCGGTGTATTGAACAGGGAGATAAAGGCGCAACTCGGTCACAGCCTGCCCCTAATCAGCAGGGTTAGAACCGGGAAACACCCATACAGCGCAAACCGCGAGGCGCTTATCCCTGGCGCGTCTGTGTTTTCATTCGGGCAAGGCCGCAGATAGACGGTTGCTTTTGGCTTAAAATGCTGAATAATTGTGCAATCGATCAAGAAATATCACGCATGGCGCACCCGCCAGATGATGACGACGAAGCGACGATATTCCGCCAAAAGATCATCTGGCGTAGCGCAGCCGACGCTGAACCACACAAGATATTGGGGCCATCGTCAATTTTCGACATCGTTCACGTACTAGCAATAAAGAGGGTGAGGCTCACAACAGCACAAGCATCAGGGAGGACGACAAAGGAAACAGACGGCACAAAGACCGTCGAAGGGTGCAGATACCCAATGGCAAGGGATCAAGATGAGCGCGAATTGATCCGACGCGAGAAGCTATCGCGCATCAAGCCGCCAAAGCCACCTAAGGCAGCCATCACCAGGGGCCGGAAAATAGGCCGCATTTACACAGACTGGGAAGATTACTGACATGGCCGGGAAATCAAAACTCACCATCGCACAATGGGATGAAATCGAAAAGCGCCTACTAAGAGGCGAACCCAAAAGGGCAATTGCAAAAGACCTTTCAGAACGAGGCATCAAGATCACAGAGGGCGCCATACGATTGAAATTCGGAGACCGCGTAGAAATGGCAAAGGCCCTAGCAAATCAAATAGTTGCAAATGATGCGCAGTTAAAATCGCTCCCAATGGCTACGCAGGTCAATGTGAATTCCCTCGTCGATGAGCTAAAGGCAGTATCGATGCATCTCGCCAGTGCTGCAAAGTACAACGCCGCCACCGCACACCGGATGGCAGCTATCGCCAATGGTCAGGTCGAGAAGATCGACGACGCAAACCCACTGGCAAGCGAGGACACACTAAAGGCAATAGCCGGTCTTACAAAGATGGCGAACGAAGCTAGCCAAATCCCGGTTGCACTGATGCACGCACACAAAGACCGGATGGCAGCAGTAGATGCACAGAAGGGGCAGGACGGCGGGCAGGTGAAGTTCTACCTACCGAGCAATGGCCGCTGACATTAGACCGCAGAAAGGCCCCCAGGAGAGGTTCCTAGCCTGCTCGGCTGACATTGCAATCTATGGTGGCGCAGCTGGAGGTGGGAAAAGCTGGGCGCTTCTTTTGGAGCCGCTGCGACATGTCACATCAAACCCGGAATTTTCCACTGTTTTTTTCCGACGAAATACAGTTCAGGTGCGTAACCCTGGCGGGTTGTGGGATGAGAGCGCAAAGCTCTATCCATTGAGCGGTGCCGTACCTGTCAAGCATGTGCTCGAATGGGCGTGGCCAGGAGGCGGCAAGGTGAAATTTGGGCACCTTGAGCATGAAACGACCGTCTACGATTGGCAGGGGGCACAGATTCCCCTGATCTGTTTTGACGAGTTAACGCACTTCACAAAAAACCAGTTTTTCTACCTGATGAGCCGCAATCGCTCGATGAGTGGTGTTAAGCCATACATCAGGGCGACGACAAACCCAGATGCGGATTCTTGGGTTGCAGAGTTTATTAAGTGGTGGATTGACCAGGATACAGGGCTTCCGATACATGACCGCGCAGGGGTTGTCCGTTGGTTCATTCGCATCAATGACTCGATCATCTGGGGAGATAGTGTTGAGGAGCTGAAAGCTACGCACGGGGCCGAAGTCGAGCCAAAGTCGGCGACTTTCATCCCTGCAAAACTATCGGATAACGCGGCACTAATGAAGGCTGACCCAGGCTACCGCGCAAACATCATGGCGCAAAGTGCCGTCGAGCGGGCGCGGTTGGCTGATGGGAATTGGAAGATACGTCCAGCCGCTGGGCTGTACTTCCGCAGGTCATGGTGCGATGTGGTTGACGCTATCCCTTCGGATTGCGACCTTGTTCGATATTGGGACTTGGCAGCTACCGAGAAAACAGAGGCTAACGACCCGGATTGGACGGTAGGCATAAAGATGGGTTATAGCCAGTCAACCAGGAAATACTATGTCTGCCACGCGGTACGAATTAGGGCCGGATCGTTCGCTGTTGAAACGGCAATCAAAAACACAGCGGCCCAAGATGGGATAAGGGTCAAAATCAGACTGCCACAGGACCCAGGTCAAGCTGGTAAATCTCAGGCTCAATCTCTGATTTCCATGCTCGCAGGCTATACCGTGACAGCAAGGGCCGAACGAGGCGACAAAATCACCAGGTTCGGGCCATTCAGCGCCCAGTGCGAAGCTGGCAATGTCGCATTCTTGCGTGGAAATTGGACAGAGGATGTTTTCGATTCTCTGGAGATGTTCGGCCCAGACGCGACGCATGACGACGACGCCGATGCCTGCGCTGGCGCGTTTGGTGCATTTGTCACCCCTTCCGTTGGCATCTTTGCCTAGTGGCCACTCCCTATCATCAGCGCATGGACATCATCGTCAACACATCCGACATTGCAGCCGCACGCGCAGAACTGGCCCGGGCATTCGGTGCGCTCGATACGAAACGGCCCGAGGCTTGGGACGTTTATGGGTACCCTGAACAAATCGCATTTGCGAAAATCAAAACGGCCTACGAGCGATTCGGCCCAGCACATGGGGCTGTGCATCGTCTGCTCGATACGTGCTGGGAGGAAACCCCACGGATCAAGCGGCCGGAGGATGACGAGCAAAGCCCATGGGAGAAGTCTGTCTCCGCGCTGTTCAAATCAGCCAAGGTATGGCCAGCACTGCGCGACTTTGACCGCAAGAACCTTATTGGCAGATTCTCGGCACTTGTCTACCGCGTAGCTGATGGCCAGCCGCTGGATCAACCTCTAGTCCGGGCACGTAAGCTGGTGGAGGTCATCCCACTCTATGAGGACCAGATCAAGGTCGAATCGTGGGACACCGATCAAGCATCGGAGACATACGGTCAGCCGATGATGTTCGGAGTTCGCACCAGATCCCCCGATGCACAAGATACACAGGGAGCCCCCGAAGCGTGGATCAATGTCCACCACAGCCGCGTGCAGATTCTGGCAGAAGGCGCTGTAGGTGATATGTTCTCAGGCGTTCCGCTGCTCCGGTCGGCCTACAACCACCTAGTTGACCTTGAGAAGATCAGCGGTGGCAGTGCCGAGAGCTATCTTAAGAACTCGGCCCGTACTGTGGTTTTTCAGTACGATCCTGGCGCATCGGTGCAGAGCATTCAAGCGGCAGATGGGTCAACAAAGACGGTGCGCCAAATCCACGAGGAACAGACGCAAGCCCTAAACCGCAATCAAGATGCGTCTATCGTTCTGCAAGGAGGCAAGGCGGAGACATTGCAGACTAGCATTAGCGACCCTACGGGGGCTTACCTGCTCGCGGCGAACCTGTTTTCTGCGGCGGTGCGAATCCCGTTCACTATCCTATTCGGCCAGCAAACTGGGCGACTTGCCAGCGACCAAGATAAGGCAGATTTGATAGCTCGCGCCACATCACGCAGAAATTCAGAGCTGACACCTATGCTAGAAGAATTCATTACTCGAATGCAGGCCGCAGGGATCATCGAGCCCGGAGAATTTGAGGTTGAATGGCCGACATTGGGTGCACCAACTGACGATGAGAAGGTCACTATTCTCGGAAAGATGACCGATGCAATGGTCAAGGCATCGAGCGCAGGAATAGTCGCCCCGTTATTTGACGAGAACGAGCTAAGGCGCGTTGTCGGCTATGAGGAACGCGAGGAGTTAGATGCAATGCCAGCGCATCAAGATTTGGCCGGGTCTGTACAAATCGCAGTGCAAACAGTTTAATGAACCCGATTGTCCCCGGCAACAAATCAGACCGAACAGGATCGTCTGGGATCATTCGCAAGGCAATCGCGCAGATCAATTTGCGGTATGCGGCATTGCAGCGTGATGTGCTTGCCATCTTCTCGCGCATTCAATACCTCAGGCTAAACGAGGTTGATTTTGGTCGAGTGTCTTACATGCTCACGCCTGACCAAATGCGGATCGTAGATCGAGAGATCGAGTTAGCACTATCGAAATGGATCGCAGACGGGAACAATCCGGCTGAGTTCCATTGGTACGCTCAATACGACGAGGCGGCACAGTTTCTAGGCACCACACAGACCGCCGCTAACCTTGGCCGTGCGTCTGAGGCGTACTCCGTCGCTCGGCAACTCGCTGACATTGTGAGGGCTGACCCATACCGTACTAGGTTGGCCATGGCTCAATTCCGCAGCTATGAGCACTGGGTAAGCCTAAGCTCGCAAGCGAAAAGCGAACTAACCTCGATCATCACCAGGGCGGTGAGTGACGGCAAAAACCCCAAAGCTGTGCGGACTGAAATAGCCGAACGGCTTGAGGTCAGCCGGTCCCGAGCAGCTCTATATGCGCAGACAGACATCACCGGGACATTGAGGGAAGCAAGAATAGCCGAAGCTGAGCAAGCCGAGATTCAGCTAGGCATTAAGACCGGGCTGCTGTGGACCAGCGCACTGAAGACAACTACGCGGCCATGGCACGCATCGCGGCACGGTAACGCATACTCTCGGGCAGAGGTCAAGGCGTTCTATTCTGAGAATGGGAATGCCTTCAACTGCTATTGTTCCGTTACCGAGACACTGCTAGACAAAGACGGATCACCGATCCTGTCTGATAAGCTCAAGCGTGCCATGGCACTTGAGAAGAAAGCCTGGAAAGCAACCCACGGGGGCCGTTAACTCAGACGGTCAGAGTAGCCGACTCATAATCGGTTAGTCGCAGGTTCGAGCCCTGCACGGCCTACCAATCAAAGTTGGATCATATTTTCAAGGTGCAACGTTGCACCTTGAAATCGGACAAGAAGTGTGATCCCTATCATTCAGAAGCATGAAGCGAGTAAACCTAATCTCTGCCGTGAATGCGTCGAATATCCGCAAGGATGGCGCGTCTTACTACATCAAAGACTTGGTTCACGCTGTTGACGGCATCGTCCTGAATGGTCGTCTGTACCCTGGCGATGAATTGCAGAAGTCGGTTTCTACGCTTGAGGGCAAGCCAGCCCCGGCTGGCCACCCGAAGGACGACCAGGGCCGACACATCAGCGCAAGCAACGGCAAGGCACTGGCTTCTGCATACATCGGCGCATACTGCACCAATAGCCGCTATGAAGGCGGACGTGCAATGTGCGATGTGGTTATCAACGAGGCCCAGGCAAAAGCTCTGCCCGCTGGTGCTGAAATCATCGCCAGATTGGACGCAGCGATTCTCGGCACCAACACAGAACCTATCTCAGTGAGTTCTGGCCTGCTGCTGCGTGAGATCGCAGCCAATGGTGAAAGCCGGGGGAAGAAGTACCGCGCCATTGCCACAGACATGAACTTTGACCATGTTGCGTTTTTGCTCAACGAGAAGCCAGCCGGATCACCAGCAGATGGAATCGGTGTTTTTGTGAACGAGGCGGGCGAGGAAAGCGAGGTTGAAACAGTGGAAGTGAATGAGATTCCGACCGACGAAGATACTCCGAAGTTCATTCGTTGGCTTACTGCGATTTTCGCCAATGTCAAGGCGCAAAAATCGACTTCCCTATCATCTAGCACAGACGAGGTTGATATTGAGCCCGTCGAAATCAAACCCGCCACGAATGGAGATGATCCGGTGAAAGAAATCATTATCGAAGCGCTGAACAGCGCCGGGGTGGCTGTTGCAGGGCTCGATGATGCCCAGCTCCTGGCCGCATACAACTCGCTGCAAGCCAAGCCGATCGAGGCCAAGCTGGCAGACGTTACCGCCAAGCTGGCCACGTTGGAGGCTAACGCCGCCGCCGCCGCTGATGCCGAGGTGACCGCGCTGGCCGCAGAACTCGCCGCCAATTCGAGCTTGACCGTTGACGACCTCAAGAAGCTCGGCGCAGATCGCTTGAAGGAAATCAAGGCCAACACCAAGGCCGCGCCGATTCTGCCCGCACAAGGCGGCACCGTTGAGAAACTCCAGGCGTACAGCCTGAACGCTGAAATCAAGTAAGGAGCGAACATGCCTAACGCAATTTTCCGCAGCACGAATGTCGAGCCGCGCACCATCTCCGACCGCACCGTGTCTGGTGCTTTGCTGCCCTGTACGGCAGTGAGCATCGGCGCCACGCAGTTGACCCAAGCCACCGCAGTGTCGGCTACCAATCTGGCATTGCTTGGCCCGCGTGACTTCTACGGCCTGAGCACCGCAAGCACGGAAGTTCTCAAGACCCCGTATGTTTCTGGTGAAACCGGCGTCGCCTACAAGCTGCGCCCTGATGACCAGGTCGTGTGGGCTATGGCCGCTGGCACTTACACCTACGGACAAGAACTTACCGTTGCCGCTTCTGGCCGTTTGGCTGCTGCTGCTGCGACGAACATCGTGGTTGCTTTCTACGATCAAGCTGGCGCAACCCTCTCGGCTGGTGATCTGGCCGATGTGTGTGTCGCAAACTTCTACACCAAAGCCTAACTAGGAGCTTCTCAAAATGGCTGACATTCTGCAATTCACGCCCGAGCAAGAAGCCCAAGTCTGGGCCGCTCGCAACAGCTTTAACGACCGCCAAACTGCCATGTCTACCAATGGCGCATTGGAGGGCAATGCCCTGTCGATCCCAATCGACGCATGGCGACGCATTGACGGCCGTGCACAGCAACTCGCACGCTCGCGCTTGGTGGTGTTTAACGCCCTGGCCGCTGCCAGCACGCAGCCCGTTTCGATCGCTGATCTGGTGAACTACTACCCACAAGTGAGCGACTCGGGCGAGGTGACTGTGACCATGGATGGTCGCAACCGAGCCAAGGCAGACCAAGCCGCCGTCAAGTACGTGGGTACACCTGTCCCCGTGATGACCTCGACCGCTCGCATGGGCTGGCGTCAGATGGAAGTCATGCGCAAGGGTGGCGGCATGCTGGATGTGACGACCATCTCCAACAATCAGCGCAAAGTCGCTGAGAAGCTGGAGGACATGGTTATCAACGGCTTGTCGTCGGTGAGCGTTGGCGGTGATACCGTCTACGGCCTGCGCAACTTCCCCCAGCGCAACGCACTGACCCACGGCCTGACGCTCTCGACCGCTACTGGCGCGCAGTGGCTGACCGCTGTCAAGGCGATCATCAATTCGGCCATCGGAGATAACCAATTCGGCCGCATCACCCTGTTCGTGAACATCGGTGACTACGTGGCAATTGACACGACCGACTACAGCGCAAGCTACAGCGGCACGATCAAAGAGCGCCTGATGACCATTGGCCAGATCGCTGACATTGTGCCCTCATCGTCGATCCCAGCGAGCGAGATCATCGGCATTGTTGATTTGGCCGCTGGTGAGTGGGGCTCGATTCTGTCGGCCATGCCTATGACCACGCGCCCGAAGACTCGCCAAGAGCCCGAGGACGACTATGTGTTCAACGTCATCGCCGCCGCTGCTCCGCAGTTCCGCGCTGACTACAACGGCAATTCCCCATTTGTCCATTCGACGACCGCCTGATGAAGTTCATCATCACCCACATGAAAGCACCCTGGCCCGATGGGGCTGGGGTGGGTGATGTGGTTTCGTTTGATGTGGTCCCGCCTTGGGCCTTGGGTAAGTGCAAGCCAGCCGCAGAAGATGTGGCTGTGTTTGTCACGCAGCAAGCTCCAAAAGAGCCAAGCTTGCGTGAACAGGCCGAAGCCATGGGCATCAAGGTGGATGGCCGCTGGACTGACAAGCGGATCGCAGAAGAACTCGCCAAGGCACAAGCCAAGTGATTACTGTCACTCAAGCGACTCAATACATCGACATGGCGCTGGGGGTTTCGCTACCGGCGTTTGTTGTTTCTGCGGCAGTCGAGAAGATCGAAACCGCAGAGCCCGCCATGGTTGCAGCCGGATATTCAGAGGCTGACATGGTGTTGATTCAATCAATGGCCGTGGCTGTTCTCGCGTGTGGAGGGGCACCACGGCGCATTGATAACCAGGGAGCTTCTAGCGGGGCTCGCCGCGCATTCAAGTATGAGGACGGAAGCCTATCAAAGCTGCGCCGTTCGCTCGCATCGCTTGACACTGCCGGGACGGTTGCTGATTTGATCGGCGCTGATCCGGCAATGTCCACCATGTTCATGGTCGTCTAAGGAGTCACAAAATGGCAAACGCTGTATACCCGAAGTGGAAAGAGGGTCTTATTCAGGCCAGCGCAAACACGGCACTAACAGGCACGGTTAAGGCTGCACTCGTTGATACAGGCACCTACACCTATAGCTCCGCGCATCAGTTCTGGTCGTCTGCATCGTCTGCGGTTGTCGGAACGCCACAAACAATTGGCACAAAGACATACACCAACGGGCTGTTTGATGGCGCTGATGTGACCTACACGGCGCTCACTGGAGCGACCGCCGAAGCTATCATCATCTACATCGACACTGGATCAGCCGCTACGTCGCCCTTGGTCGCGTACTTTGACACTGGCGTCACCAATCTTCCGGTAACCCCTAACGGAGGTGATGTGACTATCACCTGGAATGCATCCGGAATCTTGCAGCTCTAAGCCGCGCTACTAAGGGGAGGGCTGCATGGCCCTGGTGCAGACCTCCACGTTGCTCCGCACAGAGAACAGCGGGTCAACGTCAACACTCTCATACACAAGCAACCTGACGGCGGGAAGCCTGTCGGTGCTTTGCGTTGGCAACTACCCGAGCGGGATCACATCAGTCTCGGGTAGCACGAACGGGGCATATACCCAGGCCGTTACCTATGGCGACGGCGGGAACAACTATGTAGAGATTTGGTACAAGGCCAACGTCTCGGCTGGGGCTGAAACGCTCACGATAACCCCGACGAGTGCGAGCAGCAACTACATCACCGCAGTTGCTCAGGAGTGGTCCGGGATGGCGACGAGTTCGCCGCTTGACCGCACTGGCACATCTGGCACGCTCACTGTCAGCACATCAGCAGCGACGACACAAGCCGATGAGGTTGTGTTTACGGTCGCGGTTGCTGATGCTGGGTCGTCTAATGTCAACTGGGGGACACCGAGCGGATACACGCTGATCGCCCGTGAGAACGATTCGAACACGTACACGGGCCTGCAAGCCGCACAAAAGACTGTTTCCGCAACCGGGACGCAGTCAGCCACGCACACTAATTCGAGCATTTCAGCCGACACGATCGTCGCCACGTTCAAAGTGGCAAGTGGTGGAGGTCAGACACTATCGCCGGGTCTGCTGACTAATACCAGTACGATCTATGTGCCGAGCTTGACGCTTGGTGCGGTGGCGATATCGCCGGGCCTGTTGACAAACACGTCAACGCTCTACGCTCCGACTTTGAGTGCATCGCTCAATGTCTCGCCTGGGTTACTCACAAACACAAGTACGCTCTATGTGCCAGCGGTGAGTGTTTGGGTGTTGACTGTATCGCCAGGGCTGCTGACCAACTCAAGCACGCTTTACGCTCCGTCGATCACTCTCGGGGCTGTCTCGCTATCTCCAGTCCTGCTGACTAACACCAGCACGCTATATGCACCGGCTTTGTCGCGCGGGGGCCAGAGCCTTAGCCCTCCGCTACTGACCAACACATCGACGATCTACGCGCCAAGCATTGCACTCGGGGCCGTCAATCTCTCGCCGGGGCTACTGACAAATACGTCCACGCTGTACGCGCCAAGCGTTCTAGCTGGCCAGAACCTAGCAGCGCCTTTGCTCGATTCTGGCGGGTTGATTTACGCGCCCAGCATCTCACTTGGCACGGTTACCTTATCACCTCCGCTGATTGGCAGCACTGGTGCGCTGTATGCGCCTTCTATCGCCACAGGGACGGTCATATCGCCGCCGCTTCTGACCAACACAAGCACCCTTTATGGGCCGTCTTTGTCCGTTGGCTCGGTGACGTTAAGTCCAAGCCTTCTAACAAACACCAGCACACTTTACGCCCCGACGCTCACGCAGTTCTCACCAGGGGCGCAGACACTAAGCCCTGGGCTACTGACAAACACCAGCGCACTCTATGCGCCTAGTCTGTCTGTCGGTACTACGTACCTAAGCGCCCCGCTTTTGGTGAGCGATGGGCAAGCATACTCGCCTGCAATCTCGTCTTTGCTGTCGGTTGGCGCCCCGCTTATCACCAATACATCGAGCGTATTTGCTCCTGTAGTCACCCCAGGCGGGGTAACTCTGCAACCTGGAATTCTGGTTAATACCTCGGGAGTGCTGCTACCTATCATCACAGGCGGGGCATCTGCAAACCCATCTGCGAAGTGGATCTATTCGGTCGCTACGCAAGGGATGTGCTTCAACGTCCAGGTCGATCGGATGGCGTACACGGTTGGCGCAGATGACCTATTTTTTACATAGCAGATTGAAGGATTGAGCATGGCAACGACTGGAGCCGCGTGGGACTTGAGCAACCCGGATAAGCCGGTGGCAAAATTCGACCCAGATGCAATCCGTGACATTCCTATGGATTGGTCGGAGTGGTTGACCGATATCGGATCGACCTACTCTAGCCATTTGGTAACAGCTCCGGCCCCGCTTGAGATGGTTTCTAGCTCGGAATCGTCTGGTGTTATCACGGCCCGAATCAAGGTTGCCACGGCTGCGACGTACACGCTCGGCACCAAATACCCAGTTACTTACACGGTAACGGCTGCGAATGGCGAGAAGGACGAGCGCACGGTTTGGCTCAAGCTCGTGCAGCGGTGATCCCTATCATTGGCGCATGAGTAACGCCGCAAACTGGAGCTACACCAGCACAGCTACGCACTGGCCAAGCATGGGCCGGGACGATTGGACTGGCACGCTTCGATTTGGCGCGCCGGTTTCATTTGCGTGTGACTACTCGGCAAAAGCTGAACGTATGACGGATCAAAAGGGCGTCGAGTTTGTTTCACGCCAGATCATCTACACCGAGCGGGCCACGATTAACCGGGGTGATTTTGTGATGATTGGCGCATCGACGGCGGCTGACCCAATCGCAGCGGGAGCGTTTGAGGTTCGATCTGTCACGCGATTCGCAGACACGTTTGAAAAGCTCGCTGATGACTACATGGTGGCCACATGAGCGAGGTGAAAGTCACCAATCACCTTGGCGAGTTCATCACCGATGTGCAAAAACGCGGGGCCAGGAGCATGACGCAAGTGCTAATCCTTGGATCGTCTGAGGCTTCCGTATTGACCCCGGTAGATACGTCAAACCTGCTGAACTCGCAATTCCGATCTGTTGACATCAACGCAGATAAGATCGTTGGAACGGTTAGCTACTCGGCAAACTATGCCAGATGGGTTCACGACCCGGCTGTGAAGCAGACTTTCAGGCGTGCGACGGCAGAAAAGGAATTTCTGACAAAGGGATTCAGCCGGGCAAAACCTAACATTGATGCTGTGATGAGTGGGGCATTGAAGGTATGAATGCAGCGGACATTCTTCGAGAGTTTCTAGATCCAATCCTGCAAGGCTGGCGGATTCAATTCGGCCGGTGGATGGACGGGAACCGAGAAGATCGGTATGCGGTGATTCGCCCCGTTGGTGGTATTCCCGTTTCACTTGTGCGTGAACCTCAATTCACTCTGACACTCATATCTTGTACTGGTGATGACGCATCGGTAGTGTCGCTCGCTGCTGATTCAGTCATCGAAGCAATGCGCGAAACCAGTGGAAACGCTGTTTTCTTGCAGCCGGGAGAGCCGGTGTATTTCGCCACCGAAGACGGGCGGCACATTCTTGAACTGGCCATCTCGGCTATCACTACGTAAGGAGACTCTGAAATGGGTACTTTTGTTGGGCGCGACGTACTTGTCGAATTCGCCATTGCAAACGAAGACGCAACCATTGGTTCGCTGACCTACAACAAGTTGGGTATGTATCGCGGCCAAGCGATCGACACGACTTGGGAGACGGTTGACTCAACCGCATCGGACTCGGCCAACTTCACCAAGACGAATTTGGTGACTTTCAAGAACGTCACTTTGTCTATGGATGGCGTCAGCTATGACGATGCCGTCCATAACCAAGAAACGCTTGAGGCCCATGTGGTGAACCCACCTTCGACCACGAACTATCAGCCGAAAGCTTGGTTCAAGGTCACTTACCCTAGCGGCAAGATTTACGAAGGCCCGTTCATCATCACAAAGTGGGGTAACTCAGTGCCTTACGCTGATGTGGCGACGTGGAGCATCGAAGCCATGAGCAATGGCGCCGTGACTTGCACCCTGTAAAAACACCTGACCTAAGGAGCTTAGAAAATGGCAGCAATTTCAAATATCGACGCGACCGTGGTGGGCCCGTTCTCGGCCCCCATTTCCACCCTTAGCGCATCGGACACGATCACGATTGACACGCGCCGAAAACAACTCGCCGTGTTCACGAACACTACGGGTGGTTCGCTTACCGTCACCATTGATGGCGCCAACGGTACTACCGTGAGCGTTACCGGCATTGGTGATGTTGATGTGTCGGCAGGCAAGGCGATTGTGGTAGGTGCAGGCCTGAGCGTGGCAGTCGTCTTGTCCACCATCAAGCACTACACTCAGGGCGTGGTGACTTTGACCGGTGCCGCTACCCTCAAACTCCAGATTTTCAATCTGTGATGTTGATCGAGTGCGGCCATGTTCGCGCTCAAACTGTGGCCGGGGCTGAATACTCATTCACCCCGGCCATTGGCCGTATCGCACAGCTAGGCACTCCGAGAGAGATCGTCGAGCTATACGCAGAGCTACACAGCCAAAAAGCTGAGACTGCTGCGATGTTCATCCTTTACACCCTTTGCGACCAATCAGACCCGTCTGAGCTATTGGGTTGGGTGGATGATGTATTTCACTCGGGTGAGATGCCACCAGGTGAGCAGATCATTCTTGCCCGTCACTTGATGCGGCACGGAATCATCGGTACCGCGAAGCAAGACCGCAAAGGGGACGGAAAGTTTTCGCAAGAGTTCAAGGCATCGGAATATATCGGCGCTGCGATGATTCACCTTGGGATGAGCAGGCAAGAGGCCGAAGGCCTATCAATGACCGAGTTTCAGCAACTGTTTGAGATCAAGTTTCCTGATTCAAACAAGCACAAAGACATTGCGACCCGTGAGGAATACATGGCTGCAATGAAGCACTTCGAGGATATGCGCCGTGGCTGAGAATGTCGGGTCGATTTACTACACCGTCACGCTTGACACTTCGCAACTTATCGACGGGCAACGCAAGGTAGAGGCATCTACCGGCAAGGTGCAGACATCGCTTACACAATCTGCGCAAGCGGCAAAGACGCTCGCGCAGGCCGTAGAGGCCGCTGGTGTTGCGCAGCGTGAGTATGCAAAGAACGTAGAAAAAGCGGCGGCAAGCACCGACAAATTCGCCATGTCGGCCAAGGCGCAAGCAGCCGCGATGCGAAGCCTACCCGCTCAATTCACTGACATAGCTACTGGGCTCGCGTCGGGTCAGAAGCCGCTCACTGTACTACTCCAACAAGGCGGCCAGCTAAAGGACATGTTCGGCGGAGTTGGTAACGCAGCAAAAGCGATGGGTAGCTACATCGCCGGCCTAATCAATCCGCTGACAATTGCGGCTGCGACTGTTGGCGCTCTAGCTGTTGCGTTTTTCAAAGGACGCGCAGAGAGCGAGGACTTTAAAAAAGCAATCGCCCTCACTGGAAATCAAGCAGGCGTGACCGCTGGCGACCTTGCCAACATGGCCACGCGGATTGATTCAATCGTAGGTGTGACGCGTGGCCAAGCTGTCGATGCACTCTTGGCATTCGTGAATGCTGGTGTAAAGGGATCGGCATCAATCGAGATGATGGCATCAGCAGCCGCGAGACTGGCGTCTGTCGGTGGGCCAGCAATTGAGACGACCGCAAAGGCATTCGCAGACCTTGGCAAAGACCCATTGCAGGCGTCAATTAAGCTCAACGAATCGACTGGCTTCCTGACCCAATCCATTTACAAGCAAATCAAGTCGCTAGAGGAGCAAGGAAAGCACACGGAAGCCGTTCGCGTAGCACAAGATGCGTTCGCAAAGTCAATAAACAGCCGTGCTGATGAGGTGATCAAGAACCTCGGCGGCATTGAAAGTGCATGGCTGAAGATCAAGGACGCAATCGCACAAGCGTCTGCCGGGTGGATGAAAATCGGATCGCCACAAAGTGGGCGAGACGAGTTCAATTCGCTGCTAATTGAGCGCCAAAAACTAATCGAAGACTTGAGCAAGCCTAGGGGGCTATTTGATTCTCTCGGTGGTGGTCAGGTGCGAGATGAGGAAAGAATCGCAGCGATCAATGCGCGTCTGCGCGAGCTGCAAGATACAGAGGTTGCGCTACAGAAAACAGCCAACGCGAAGCAAAAAGACCAAGATTCTCTAGCGGCAGAGATTGAATGGGGAAAGATTCGCTCGCGCAACCTTAACGACGAAAAAAAGCTACTCAAAGAGATCGAGGAAATCGAGCGCATCGGTGTAAAGCTCGGGAAAGAGCGAAAAGAAATCGAGGCCGAGAAAGCTGCTGCACGCGAGAGACTAAGGGATAAAGGCCGCAGCAAGCCATTCGACCAAGAGCACTACCTAGCAGGACTGAGAGAAGCCCAGGCGACCGAGTTCCAACTCATCGACGAGAAGGAAAAGGAAGCCCTGCGCCTAGCAGAAAAGCGCCGTCGGTCGAATGAAGATGGCGAGAGAATCAGCGCGGAGACATACACCAATGCGGTGGAATTGATTACTGTCGCGGCTGAACAAAAGCGCCATGAGCTTATCTACAAGATGCTCGACGAAGCTGGTAAACAGCACATCAAGCAAGAGGAAGAAAAGCAGCGCAAGCTTGACGAAATCAAGAAGGGCCGCGCCTACGCCACGCAAATGAGCGTGGTCGATAGCCCTATCGGCAAGATCAATCAATGGGAGCAAGACCGATACACAGAGCTTGCAACGCTGCGAGAAAACGACCTGCAAAACGCAGAGCTTTACAACAATGCAATCCTAGCTGTTGAGCAAGAAGCTGCGAACAAGCGGGCCGAAATCCACCGCAAAGAAGCATCCGATAAGGCGGCCGCAGAGGCTCAAATTCTCGGCAGCGCATCGCAGATGTTTGGCGCGATGGCTGACATGCAAAAGCAAGCAGCTGGAGAACAGAGCAAGACATACAAGGCGATGTTCGCGGTGTCGAAGGCCTTCGCCATTGCGCAATCCGTGGTGAACATCAACAAGGCGATCGGTGATGTGGCGGCGACGGAAGCAACGTGGCAGACCAAGCTGTTAGCCATGGCTTCTATCGCGGCTTCGACGGCTGGAATTATCGGCGCGATCAAGGGTGCAACCTTCGGTGGAGGTCGGCAATATGGCGGCCCGGTTGAAGCTGGATCAATGTATCGAGTGAATGAAACCGGCCAGCCGGAGATGTTCACTGCTGCGAATGGTTCTCAATACATGATCCCGACGAAAGACGGGAGTGTGACGCCTGCGAATAAGGTTGGCGGCGGTGTTCAGTGGAATATCGTGGTCAACAATAACGCGTCCAATGCGCAAGCGTCTGCAAGCGTTGACCAAGCGAGCCGGACTGTTCAGATCACAATCGCGGAATTGTCTAACCAGGTTCAGACGAATACCGGGCAATTTTGGAACGCTCTGAGAGGGGCTACAAACGTGCGGGGACGCATCTCATGACATCAGCCTACCCTCTTTCGTTCCGCACCGTCTTGGCGTCTAAGAGCCGGTCGCAACCTGCTCAATTCACCATCTCATCGCCACGGCGAGGGATGGCGTATGTCCAGCAGATCGGGACCGATATCCCTGTTTTTTGGGATGTGACGTTTCGATTCACGACTGATGAGGCAAAGCTGTTTCAGCTCTGGTTTGTGACCGTCATCAATAAAGGTGTTGACGAGTTCACCCTGCCGATCCGAACCGAATTCGGGATGATCGAGCACACGTGCAGGTTCTTGCCTGACTCGCTCATGCCAGCGAATGACTCGGGTGACGTGTGGAGCTACACCGCGACAATCACGTCCAAGAAATTGAACATCCCAGCGCCATTGGAGGAAGCTGGTCCAATCATCATCGAGCTACTGCCTGACTGGGAGGATGGCGGTTCAATTATTGACGAGGCAATGACGCTGGCCATGCCGGAGGCTTGATGGACAAAACAGAGTTCTACGGCACCAAGCGACCTCTGCCGGAATATCACGCCATCACATTCACCCACCCGGTGTTTTCATCGCCAATTCGGTTGGTGGCCAATCAATTCGCAGAGGTCACCCTGGCCGGGAATGTCTACACCCCGGCTCCGATGACATTGAAGCCACCGGAGCAGCGCAGCGATGCGCAGGCTCGACTAACATTTGCATTTCCTCGTGCGGTGGTTGGTAGGGCGTTCAAGCAGCACCTAGACCAAATAGCGGCAAGCGGTAGCACTTCGCCAATCACTGTCACCTATCAAATTTTCTTAGGTGACAAGATCACGCCAGAACTTAGCTGGACTCTGTATGTGTCAGATGCGGGTGGAGTTGCGTTCAATGCCGAAAGTGTCCAAGTGACTGCCATAGATGACAACCCGATGCGGCGTGGTGTTGGTGTCATTTATGACCCGGATGTGTTTGATGGGCTGAAAGAGCTATGACGCCTGATGAGTTCATCACGCTGGCAATGGGTATGCCATGGGCCGACAAGCAATCAGGGTGGGATGGGTCGGACTGCTACGGTCTTTTGATGCTGTGGATGCAAGAGGTTGAAGGTGTGATCATGACCTTGGAACCTCGGGCATCTGTGGAGTTTGGGGTTGGCTCAAATCCTATCGGGTGGGTGGAGATTGAAACGCCAGAACCCTATTCAACGGCGTGGATGACATGGCGAGATGGTGTTCCAACTCATTGCGGAATCGTCCTTCCAAATGAGATGCTGTTGCACAGCGAGCACCACGACCGTAATGGGGTTGAATGCGGTGGTGTTAGGGTTACTCGCCTCAGTGTCATCAAACGAGCGTGCGGGCAGATCAAATACTACAAGCGGGAATCATGAAACTCATTGTTTACAAAGACCCGGCAGGGATCAACGGTCGAGAGATGTTCGACCTTGACCCGTCGAAGACGTTTCACGAAAACATCGCCAGCCACTTCAGTACCGGCGTTGGCTGCACGATCGCAATCAACGGGCGAGAGGTTGATCCGATTACTGATCATGAGATTGATGATCTGCCTAGCGATGGTGATGTTTTGTCTGTAATAAATCGCCCTGGTGGTGAGTACTTGGTGATTGCTTATTACGTCATCGTTATCGCGTATGTCATTTACGCTGTGACTAATAGGCCAAAGACACCAAATGCAACATCGATTACTAGCAAGGATTCACCAAACAACTCGCTAACTGGTCAGACAAATATCGCCCGTGTCTATCAGGCGATCCCGGATGTGTACGGGTATCGGCGCGTTTGGCCTGACTTGATCCAAGCATCTACGATTGAATACATCGACCAGCTTAAGTACGTCACCGAGTGGATGTGCATAAGCCGAGGTGTTGGGACTATTACAGACGTTAGATATGCTGACACGCCAATAGCAGACATTGATGGGTCAAGCTATGAGATTTTCCAGCCAAGTGCAGGTATCGGATACGCTGAAAACCGCACGACGACAATCAATGATGTTTATCAGACATACGCGAGTCCTGAGGTTAACGGGCAGGAGATTCCAGAGATTAAAGACGGGGCTCAAGTTACCTCATCAGCCACCATCACTCATATAGATAGCTCTGGTTATCAGTTCGTAGTTGTAGATGGATCACAATGGGATGATCTGAAAAACCTAGGCCCAGGTGATTCGTTGGTAATCACAAGTACCAATTATCCGACGCCAACCCAATTAGTTATTGGGTCAATAACAGTTGGTGCAGGCAATATAACTGTCGTTTTGGCAGACCCTGGCGTTACAGGATCATCTACATATTCTGACACAATCGCAGTAACACCATTACATGCGCACTACACAACGCTAGGCCCGTACACCATGACAACAGATGGCGACCAAGTATGGTGGTCTACCATCTTCCCACGAGGTTTAGACGGAACTGTACAAATAAAAGCTGAGTGGTGGAAGATCAACGGCGCTGGCGTTGAGATTGGAGGCACTCGGCAAAACACGACGCACAGCTACACGGCTTCTACATTCAATGAGCTGTACTACACAAAGAAAGTAACGCCTTCTGGCGGTAATGGTCGGTATCGAATCCAATTCACTAGGCTAACTCCAGTCGTCGGGTCAAACGGGTCAGGCGCTGCGAAACTAGAGGAGGTCTATGCCGTCAAATACTTCTCGACGAAAACTCTCCCAGGATGCACGATTATCAGGGTGACGACTAAAGCAACGTTGTCAGCTACTGGTTTCAGCGACCGCAAATTCAACATGCGGTGGAATCGCCACGTTAGAACTTTGACGAGCGATACTGTTTCAGCTTCTCGCAACTTCGCAAGGTCTATGGCCCACATGTGGACTATTGCTGGCAATGACATTGCAGGGCTAGACACGACTGCACTGCAAGCAATCAACACAGAACTAGGAGAGTCAAGCGATTTACTTAGGTTCGATGGATCGCTAGATGATGCAGATATCAGTTTGGGCGAGCGACTCCAACTGATGGCGTCCAACGCCAGATGCCAAGTATGGCGCGACGGAACTAAATGGACTGTTAGCCGAGAACAGGCTCGTCCATGGCCAGTGATGCAACTAGATTACAGGAATCTCGCGTCGAATGGTGATTCGTCGATTGCTTATGCGTCACACCTACCTGCATCAAATGATGGTGTAGAGATAGCCTATGTTGACGAGTCAGCACAGCAAAAACGGGCTTATATCAGATACAACACAAGCACAGGCGTACCAGTTGAGGGTAACGGGTCTAACCTCCGAAAAATACAGCTTCTTAGCTGCGCGACGGAATCGCAAGCGCGCAACCGAGCGTTGGTTGAAGCGAGGAAACTGATTTACTCACGCGTAACAGTTCAGGACACGGCCCTATCTGATGCCATGACACTGGGGATTGGATCGCTTGTTCGTTGGATTGACCCTAACGACTTCGGCGGTGATGGACTGCAAGCTGGCGAGGTAATAGAAATCAATGGGGCAACTATCACGACGAGCGAGCCGCTAGATTGGAAGGGGCAGCAAACAGGGCGAATGTTGTTTACTGGGTCAGATGGCCGCACGATCGTCGGAGCCATCCAGGTCACACGCACACCATCTGAAAACAAAGCCATATTGGCGAGCGTGCCGACTGGTCTATACGTATCAGACTCAGATCGACAACTTGGTAGCCGCTACGCTTTCGCTGTTGGTCTTACACAGGCAGAGACAGAGAGCGCTGGGCTATATACCGTGACAGAGTTGCGCCCAAATTCTGACGGCACCGTGTCCCTATCATTGGCCCAGTACGATGCCCGCATCTTCCAGGACGACTAAATGGCTGCAACACCTACAACAAATCCTGTCCCAAGCACTGATGTAAACGACCTTCTGTTTAACGCTGAGAAAATTGATCAAGCTGTAAACTCATCTGATCTTGTCTATACGGATCGGCTTGGTGTAGAGCGAATGACGCTGGCGGGCGCGACGACTGCTCTTGTGTCAATCGTAGACCGTGGCGCATGGGTTACTGCTACCGCATACGCCGCCAGGGATCTTGTCTCTAGCGGTGGTGACTATTACTTGTGCGTTTCTGCGCACACGTCTGGTGCTACATTCGCAGGCGATAAGTCTGCTCGGTGGCGCGTATACCAGGGCATCACATCTGTCGAGATGGCAGCTTCTAGCGGTTCCGCGCTCGTCGGATTCATCCAATCCGGCGCTGGCGCAGTTGCTCGCACTGCTCAGGACAAGATGCGGGATGTTGTTAGCGTCAAGGACTTCGGCGCGCTCAACAATGACGGTACTACAGATGATTATTCTGTATTTGCACTTGCGGCTGCAAGCGGCACAAAATTCATTGACGCGCGAGGATTAAACTGCCGGATCGGTTCGCAGCTAAATATCCCAGCAGGACAAGTGTGGTTGCTTCACGGATCGACGTTCACATTTACCGGCACAGTATCAACAATGTGGGCGGCAACCAATGTCGATAACTGGGCGCTGATTGGCCCGTTTACGATCGTCGGCGATCTTGTGACAGACCCAGGTACGGGAGTTAGTTCAAAGGGTATTTCTGTCTCAAATTGCGCAAACTGGCGTGTTGTCGATCCGACAATCAAGAATGTCCGTGGTTACGGTATGCATATCGCACCGGGCGCAAATACGCGCGCACGCGGAGACGGGGGGGTAGTTGTTAACCCGAAGCTTGATGCTTGTGTTTGGGGTTGGCATGATGACCCTGGAAGTGCGGCAGAGTATGTGACTGTGATCAATGTTCGGGCGATCGGCAATGCTCAAGCTGGCATTGAAACATCAGCCGGAAATGTTAACTGGGTCGGAGGGCACGTGATTGACAACGTAAGAGATGGTGTCCGCGTACAGAACGGATCAAATCACGCGCATGGGATCATCAACGGGCTAAATATCAATCACAATCCGCAGTACAACGTAGTTTGTACGCAGGTACTTAACGGTCAGTCATTCGGTGGGTGCCACATTTACAGCAATGGCGGATCTACTGGCGCCATTTTCTTGGACAAGTCGAATGGTATTCACTTCAATGGTGGTCACTTAGACTGTCAGGTCTATAACTACAAAGACGGGTCATCTGGGCTAAATGTCATTGAGAACATGTATTGCCCTGGATCGTATGGTGTCAATCGACAAGCAGGATCAAATAACGGGCACGATCAGCTTGTATTCAGAAACTGCTGGGGCCCTGGTGTTTATCAAACATCTGGCGGGGTTGAATCAGCAGGCGTGTCACTCAATGACCCCGGGCTATGTTTCGCGTTTGTTCAGCGTGATGCAGCATCAACGCAATCGCTTACCTCCGGTGTGTCCGCGACACTCACATGGTCTAGCGCTCCATTCCCTGATCGTCGTGGAGCATTCAACCTAGGCACTGGTGCTTTTACTGTGCCAGCAAACTCTGCCGGACTGTATTCCGTAGACTTCGATTTACTTTTTGGCGGCACAGCGATGAACGCGGCTACAAGTTACGTCGAGCTAAAAGTCAACGGCAGCACTAAGAAGCAATTCACATCATCTATTTACTCTACGACAAAGCTGCAAATTCAGGGTTCATTGAATATCAACCTTGCTGCCAGTGATGTTGTAATCGTCACTGCCGTTATTGTCGGCACCACACCTAGTTTTGGTGATTCGACGTGGCCATCAAATTTGACAATCAATAGAATTGCGTGAACATCATGAAACTCATCCTCTCTTTCATCGCAGGCTTCGCCGCGTGCTACCTCTTAGGAGTGTGGCGATACCGCAAAACCAACCCTGGCGCCTCGATCGTTGAAGGCATGGCGCAGACTCTCGGCACTGCATGGCGCCCGCCTAAGTGAGCCCAGCCGCTCTTTTGCTTGCCATCATCGCGGCGTTCTACGGATGGCAGGCTTTCAGTGATGGCCCCCTAGCTCATTACGTGCTAGAAGGTATTCTTCTGGCCGTTCTACTCGCTAAAATAGCACGAGACAACGGGCGCAAGTGGTTCGCTGTGTGCGGTTTTGGCGCTTTGCTAGGATTGTTGCAGGCTGGATGCGGGGCGTTTTACAAGTGGGACAGTGCGGATTTTGTTTGCGACACGACCACTGGGCGCCCTGTGTCCATGGTTGTGGCGATCGGCGCTGTTTTGGTCGGTGTGTCACTCATCAGGGGGAGCAAATGAGTGTGACAGAGCAGGGGGCAACGGCTGTGGCCGCTGGTGTAGCCGCGGTGACGGTTGGGCTATTCGGGATCGCGCCTCATGCGCTTGTAGCGGCTTTCGCAGGCGGGTGTATCGGCCTTTTGTTTGCAAAAGAGGTCGGCAAATACAAGGCCATCGCGGTGTTTCTCGGGGTTGTATTCGTCGCCGCGTTCGTCGGCACATGGATCGCAGAGGCCCAATATGCCAAGAGCATGGAGGCCCGCAACGCAATCTCGGGGATTCTCGCCGCAGTGGCGCACCCAATGCTCAGTGGGTTGATTGAGCAACTCCCAAGCCTTCTGCGCGGATGGGCTGAAAAACTCGGGGCCAAGCAATGACAAGCGAACTACTCATTCGGTCCCTTGTTGTGGGTGCTTGCGTGGGGCTGGTGGCGGCATACATCTGCCGACTTAACCTCATGACCTGGAGCACGACGAAACTCTCGGTCGTCTCGTTTCACGGTGCAATGCTTCTTTACTGTGCTTGGCAGGGGATTGACGCATTCACCAAGGCCCCTTTGACCACTGACCGTATCGGATTGATTGCTGCGGCGAGTTGGCTGGTGATGAGCTGGCACACCTGGAGGTTCGGCCTGCCGACTCACGCTAAGAAATACCGCGCCCGCCTGCAATTCCCGGAGCTTGAATCATGAGGCGTCTTGTCCAGATTCTGTGTATCGGTGTTTGGGCGTGGTTTTTTGCCGCGCTCGCCTTGCAAGACGCTGAGGCGTGTGTGCCAGTCGAGGTTGGTGGTACTGGCAAAGGCCTGACAACTGGCAACGCACATTCCCCAGTCGTGCTGTGGGCTGCGTGGTGGTGCCCTCCTGCGGCTGGGCTCGGCCCGTATACCCGCCGAGCTACTGCGTGGGGCCCCACTCATTTTGCTGACCCTGCTGAATGGCACGATGCGCTGACCCGCCGTGACTGGGCATGGCTTGAGAGCCGAGCCACCTGGGCGCCGGATCACCCGGAGATGGTGCGCAGCGTTAACAGTGCAGCGGCTCGAGCGATTCAAGAAGCTGCACGCCCTGCTGACCTGTACACCTACCGAGTAGCTCCGAACCTGCCGAGCCTGAGCCGCCCTGTGTATGAGTTTGTGAATGGCGTGCGAGGTACTAAAGAAGTGGGGCGCGCTGCTGTAGGCGCTGGATGCAATCACAACCTGCCGAAGTCGGGCAGCTACATGGCCTTCGGCCCCGACTTCGCGCCCAATCGGGTGACGCTCTGCAAATGAGCGGCACGAGTGACGGGGCCCGGCTTGCTGCCTCAAAACTACGCGAGCAGATGGCAGCGATGCAGGCCGATGCCGATGCGGTTGTTTGTGATCCGCCGTCGATCATGGACTACCTGCCCTATGCGCTAGTGCGGCCAGAGACGGCCAGAGCAGCGCTACGGATCGAGTCCGCCGCGGCGCTTCAATTGGCTAGAGTTTGTGGAGTGATGACACCATGACGCAGGGGGACGATATGCACTTGAGGCTGTCAAACATTCTCGATTCGGCAATCACCCCGGCGTTAAAACTACTGCCCAAGAGCATGGATTCAGAAGATGCGCGGGTGATCCTGCTGGCGATCGGACTGCAAGAGAGCAGGTTTTCTCATCGGGCCCAAGTCCTGGCGAATGGGGGTAAAGGCCCAGCACGCGGCTTTTGGCAGTTTGAGGAAGGCACGCGCGAGAGCCGTGGCGGGGTGTGGGGGGTCTTCCTGCACTCTGCAACATCTGAGCCGCTGAGGCTGATTTGCCGAGCCTTAGATGTTCGGTTTGAGCCCCGCGCGATCTGGGCAGAGCTTGAGCACAATGACATCCTTGCTGCGTGTGTTGCCCGCTTGCTACTGTTCACCGATCCTGCTCCACTTCCAAAAGCCGGTGAGGCGTCGAAGTCATGGTACTACTACACCCGCAATTGGCGCCCTGGTAAGCCTCATCCTGACACATGGCTGAAACTGTACCTTTGTGCCATGGAGGCGATGCAGTGAACCCCTATGCAATCCTGGCAGGCGTGGCCGTGTGGGCTGGCACCCTGTTCGCCGCGTACAAGATCGGGCAAGATGTTGAATATGCGGCCCAAGCCCGCGAAGACGCCGCCGTGACTATTGCCAGCAATGCGGCTGCAAGTGCGGCGGCTCATGCAATCAGCAAATTGGAGGTGCAGCGTGTCACAGTCACAAGCAAAGCGCACGAAATCATCCGCGAGGTGCCTGTGTACCGTGACGCTGATTGCGCTCACCCTGCAAGCATGCTCGACGCAATCAACTCAGCCAGAGGTGTCCCCGCTGATCGTGGCAAGCTGCCCGCCTCTGGCGCGGATGACTGATCCGACGCTAGCAGGCAGCGCACGGCAGCACATCGAGGACGCGATACAGTACCGAAAATGCGCCTGCGCCGCTGGCATCATCGAGATGTGCGCGCCTCGATAATCTCGCACACGGCCTGCGCAATTTGATGGGGGCTTTTGATATCCCATGACTGCGGCAAAAGCCCGCCCGCCAGCGCCATGCGCTCCCGGAACTCTGTGAGGATTGCGAGTTGATCTTCGGTGTAATCTTTCGTCATGCCAGCCGATGGTGTGGCGATTGCCGCTGACATGATCCGAGAAGCAAGCTCATCCCGGACAAGCGCAAACGCAGCGGCAAGCGGTGCGAAATCAGGGGCTATCCCATACTGATACACCCTCTGCCCGCTAGACGTGCACGTCTCAATCCGAGATTGCCCGACCTGCATCGTGTCCATTGTCCATTCTCTGGCATTTAGCGCTGGTACATACCGTCGGCCGCGCTTTATGTAGTAGATGGCATCGTTCATCTTTACCTCGTTACACGTCATTCACACAGCGCAAACCCGCATGAATGCTGGGCCTGCGCGTGGCGGTTATGCGTCGGCATGATGTCTAACTTACGTTAGGCAGCATCAACACCAGGCCTGCGCAGCGTGTCGGCGAGTGCTGTCGCCGCTTCCTTCGTGGCGAATACCGCGAGCACCTTCCAGCGCGGCAGCCAATGCCCGCCATCCCGCATTTCTTCGGAGAACGTGACGCACACGTCCAGCGCGACGGCCGCGTATCGCTTCACGCGGTCAAGCTCGGCTTGCAGGCGCTTGCGCTCCTCTTCCAGTTCGGCCGCGTGGCGCCAGCCTTCCCTGCACGCTTGCCGCAGGTCGGCCAGTTCCGTGTCGGCTTCGTCTAGCCGCGCATCGTCGCCACGGCACGCGGCCAGGCCACGCGCCGTGGCAAGCTCTCGCTCCACAAAGCCGCCTCCGCTGGTCGGGCTGCTGCTGCGCACGTTCGCGCAGGTGTCCATAACTGGCGCCGTGTAAAGAGGCAGCGCACGCTGGCCGGTATTCACATTCGCTAGTAGCGGGTCGGCTGTGACAAAAGCGTCTCGCCCGTCGTTGTTGACAACCATCCATGCAATCGGTTCGTTCATTAGTTCTCCACCAGATGCTGCCTAACCCTTCGCTCAACTTGAAAACCAACGGCGGGTGGCTGTTGTGTGTTACTCATGGTGTGGCGGCGCCGTTGTTTTCAAGTTAGCTCAAACGTTAGGTTTCATGCTCTCGCGTTCAGCCAATCTCGCAAGCAGCCGCTCTTTGCGCTCGGGCGGCATTGGTTCGCCCATGAAGGTAGGCGGCGAAGGGTTCACCTTCTCCCATTCGGCCTTGTACTCATCGAGCAGCCGCGCTGCTTCATTCCAGTGGCCGTGCGAGTCAACCAACATGCACTCAAGCATGAAAGCAAGGCGTGAGGCAAAGGCGCTGTCTACGGCATCGCCGCGCTTGCAGAGCAAGCTGCACTTGGTGCATTCGGGGCCGCAGTTCGGGTACATCGCGTCAATCATGTTTTGCTTCTCCAAAAATGAAACCTAACCCTTCGGTCAAGTCGGACAGCCCCGGCAAGCCGGGTCTGCCGCTTACCTCAAACGTTAGGCGTCAGGCTGCACCGGGGCGCACAGCCAGTATTCGTGCTTCTCGTTCTTGCGCGTCGGCTTTGCGTTGCCGCTGTCGTCGAGCTCAATGTCCCAAGTCGTGCGCGCCTCAATCACCGGCCAGTCGCCGCGCTCAAAACCGTATGCCGTACACATGCGGCCCTGGGTCGGGTCGCCGTGCGGGTCGCCATCCGGCGCGCTGTAGCTGCTGAACACCTTCAATTCGCCACGGTGGCGCGCATGAATCACCGCCCACACTTCCGCGCTTGTCGGAATCTTTTTGTAGCTGCTCATTCTTTGCTCTCCATCAGTCGTGAAAGACGCCTAACACCAGGTCAACCGGACTGCCTGCGGCAGCCGGTTACCAAACCGTTATGTGTCTTGCACTTCGCCGCCAGCTCGACAAGCCAGCGGGCCAACTCGGGCGGCGTGTGTTCGTATTCGTGCTTTGCAATGCTCGGGCGGCATCTCGCCCGATCTCTTCCACTCCACAGCCCTACGGTGTGTGTTGCTTCGCCCAGCACAAGGGGCAGCGGCGGCACCTCGGTAGGCTCGCAGCCCACCACATAAAGCCGAGTGCGCTTCTGCGCTCGATGGCCCCACCAGTTTTGGTCAATCACCAGCGTAAAGCCACCGAACGGATCGCGCTGGCCAACCGCTGGGAGGCGCTGTGCTTCCCACAGCGTCGAGCGGTGCGGGTGCTCAAGCGCTCCACCGAACTCGCGCACCAGAGCCACGGCCAAGCGGGCGAGGTTGCGCTCGTCGGCTCGCGGCTTTGCGTGATGCCGCAGTGTCGCCCAAGCCCTGCACGGTGGGTGCGCCACAACTGGGTGCGGCCCATCGTATGTGCGAGCATCGCGCTCAATGTCGTACACGTCGCAGCCGGGTAGACACTTGTAGTGGCTATCGGCGCGGGCGAACAAAACTGCTACCGTCATATTGTTTTCTCCACCAGACACATAACCATTCCATCAACCGGACAGCCTCCGGCTGCCGGTTATGTCAAACGTTAGGCCCCGCCCTTCACCGGCATCACCTCGGCCTCGCCCGTGTCGGTGTCAATCTCGACCGTGACGTACTCTTTCCACTCCACCCACTTCTTCAGCTTCTCGTGGGTGTCCTCGGTGCGGCTTTTCAGCAGGTCGCTGGCCTCGTCTTCGCTCAGGCCATCCGGCAGCGTTTCTTGCACGGCGTCTTTCACGCTCTCGTACACGCCGTACGGGTCTTTCAAAAACAGCCTTACCTTCATCTTCTTCCTCTCCGGCCTCCAGGCCTAACAGTCGTTTCGAGGCGATGCCCTCCGGCTTCGCCTGCGGTCACGCCTCAAACTAGGCGTTAGGCCTCGCGTATTGCGGCAGCGCACATTTGCGCCATCTCAATTTCGTCGGTATATGCGCCTGTCTGCTCGCACAGCTTCGCGCACCTCTCGCGCTCTGCGGCCACGGCGCGCCGCACTTGTGCCAGGGCATAGGCGTACATGTCGGCGTCTGTGTATGCGTACCCGTTCTCGTCGCCTACATAGCTCGTGTCGGGCAACTCACCAAGGCCTTGCGTCGTCCAGTCGTATGCTTTGGTTTGCTCGATGTCTTTCATATTCTTCCTCTCCGGCCCGCAGGCCTAACAAGTTAATCGAGAGTGACGCCCTGCGGGCGCACCTCATCGCCGACGTTGGGCGTCATTGGCTCACCCATGAAGGTCGGGCTCTCAGCCTCATGAATTGCATTCATCTCGCTGCGGTAATTCCCCAGCGTCTGCATGGCTTCGTCATAGAAGCGACCGCCGTAGCTATCGAGCAAGATGCACTCAAGATGCATTGCCATTCGGTGCGCGTATTTTTCGGCAATTTCCGTCATGCCGTCTCCAGCATCCATGCTCGCCGGGCGGTTCCACAGGTGCAGCGTGAGCGCCTTCCATGCCTGCGCCACCTCGCGCCCTGGGTCAGCATCACCCCACTCTTTCACAAGCTCTTGCGCTTGCTTCACCCAGGCAGCATGCAATTCGTCGTCGTAGTTCATGGCATCCTTTCTGCGGGCATGACGCCCAACCCTTCCACCGAGCTGACGCCTTCGGCGCAGCTCATGTCAAACGTTGGGCGTCAGCGCTTACCGCTGCACCGCCGCTCTACCCATGCCTGCAAGGTCAGGCCGGCAGCAGCGGCCTTTGCCAGCCAGTCGGCCTTGTCGGCTGGCGTCAGCTTCAACTGCACGCGGGCCGTTTTGCCGTCACCCGGAGCCAGAGGCTTGCGCCCCGGCTTGGCTTTTTCAGGGGCTTGCATCAGCCGTAGATGCCAATGAGCTGCATCAGACCGGTCTTTGTGAACAGGCCCGGCTTGCCTTCGACCTTGTAAGCGGTCGCGCCGTTGACCTTACTTGCCGACTTCGTGACGACCAGGCCGGCCTTCTTTGCGTCAGCCAGGACAACGGTGATGGTGGGTGCGTTCATGTCGGTCTCCTTGGGTTGCCGCATCACTTGATGCAGTGGTATTAATGTACTGCCAACAATGCGCCGCGTCTAGTGTTTTCGTACTGCCGCGAATGTAAAGTTCACCGCTCCGGCACCAACGCCCAACACGCCGGTCAACCGGACCCATTGCGGCAAGCCGCAACGGTCCGGTTACCGGCCACGTTAGGCCACTTGCAGCGCGGCAAGAGCTTTCGGCACCTCGTCCTTCTCCACGGTCTTCTTGAATCCCACGTTGCCGGCCGTGTGGAACACCACTACACCCTCTGGCTTCATGAAGCCGGGCGCGGCCACGCTGCCGGTCAGCCGCAGGCTTTCAATGCACCGATCAACCGCCGCAGTGTCAAAGGGGCCTTGGTACAGCACCGGCACAAGCCCGCAGCATGGCGGCAGCACGTCTTGCGCGCGCGTCACTCGCGGGTCGGCGGTAGGGTAGGTCTTCCGCGCAGCGCCGTGCAACGCCCACCGCTGAACGTTGAACAAGCTGAACCGCCTTTCGCTCAAGCCGTACCGGCGCTGAATGCCTGCGCCCCACCACTCCCCAAAGTGGCGGCCTGGCCCCAGCTTCAGCAATTCGTCGCGGTGCGCTTCCACCCACGCAGCAAAGCCGAAGTTGTCATCGGCCGGGGTAATCCAGCGGGTGCGGCTTCCGGCCAGCAACGTGCCGTCCTCGGCAATACAAACCTGCGCGTTCGTGCCATCGATCTTCTCGGTCACGATCACATCGCGGGCCAGCCGCGCCATCTTCGGGAAGTCCTGAAAGTCCATTGTGTTCACCTTTTCGTGTGTTTAACAACTGGTGGCATAACCACTCGCTCGAACGCTAGGCATCCTTCGGCGAGAAGACGCACTTCCACGCCGACACGTCATGGTCAATCCACCACGCTTCGCCAAATGCGTTGTGGTGGTCGGGCAGCTTGTGGCAGTCCTCGCCATGCACCGCCAGCACCACGCTGCGTCCTGTCTTGCAGGCCCAGGCCATCGCCGCCTGTAGCGTCGTGAATCCGCGCACCGGGGCAATGATCCTGCCGCTTGCGTGGTAGTGCTGCACCTTCTTCGGCGTCGTGGCGTGGTAAAGCACCATCTCGCGCTTCGGCACGGGATGCCTAACACTTCGCTCAACCTGACCCGCCACAGCGGGCCGTGGCTGGGCATCGATCGGTGCGTCCTGGGTGGTTTCAGTGGTCATCGCGCTGTGTCGGTCAGGTTAGCTCGGGCGTTAGGCCCCGCGAATCGCATCGCGTATCTCGCGCAGCGCATCCATCGTCCACTCTGCGGCCATCTCCCCGGCCGCACTGTTCCCAACCGGCACGCGGCAAGCCTCCACGATCTGCGCGCACCGCTCGCGCTCTGCGGAAACGTCACCCATCAGCACTGCACGATGCGGCGCGTGGCGCGGGTACAGGATGTTGCACTCCCGCTCCACGCGCCGCGCATCGTCCTCGTCAGCGCACAGAGTCGCGAGGCCGAAAACGCTCACAACGTACCAGCGATCTGGCAGCAGACCGGCCAGCCACGCAAGGGCTTGGGCTAGGCGGTCTAGGTGGCGGGTGAAGTTAATCTTGTTCATCGTTGCATCGGGCGCAGGTGAATTCAGACGTTAGGAGTCAACACTTTTCACACGCTTAGTGCGTAGCACCTTGCGAAGCCCTAGCGCCAGCCTTGCCCGTACCGGCTCGCTGGCGCTGACCGTTTTCCCGCCCCTGATATTCCAAATCGCCCGCTCGCACACATCGCTGATTTCAGCGAGCCGCTTGATTTCAGATGTACAGAGCAGGCCGAGCTTCGATTGCAGTTCAGGTGTATTCATGTGCGGCATCGTACTGCAAACAGATGCAGCGCGCAAGCGTCAATTCAGATTGATATCTAGGGTTATTCACTAGACTCAACTCGCTGCACTGGTGTACAGTGGCTGCACCAACAACGAAGGGGCTAGAGATGGACGGATACGATCACGACGCAGAGGAAAAATACTGGTACGAGCACGACGAGATGCTCGCACGGCGCAGGGCCGAGTTCGGCGAGCCAGACTTCGGGCCTAATTACGAGTTGATGCTCAATGACAAGGACGATGTGCTCGAACCACTCTATTCAGAGTGCGAGGAGCAGATCGCCGCCGCCATCAAAAAACGCGACCCGGCATTGATCGGCGTGATTGTGATGGCCGCCAATGACGCGTATTGCGAGCGTGCGTACTGGCGCACTGAGCGTGGGGCCAGCGAGGAGCAACTCGCAAAGATGCCTACATCGCGCCAAGCGGCGGCGCTGGCGATCATCACGTACTTGGCCGGGAAGCAATGATGTACGGGCCGCTGCGGTGGTTTCTGACCGAATCACACACGGCCCACCTATTTTTAAAGGGGCACAAAATGACTGAGAAACACGACGATTTTGATCTTGAGCTTTACGACGCGATGATGCGCGAGGCTGAGAAAGATTGGTTTTTTCAGCACCCGGTGGCCACGCTCATCATTTGCCTGGGCCTGATCGCCCTGATTTTTTGGCTGTCTAGCTTGTTCCCCTTCATGTTTGCAGCACCACGATGACACCTGAGCAAATCAAAGAATTCCTGGAAGAACAATACCGCCAGTGGCAGCGGTCAAAATTTGGAGGACTATGAAAATGAGAAACGAACGCGAAGCAAATTTCATCATTGGATCTGGCGGGGCCATGGCCGACGCCAATCAGATCAAGATTCCCCGGCGCCGCCAGCGTGTAGGGCTCCCGGTCATCGGCGTGATGTGTTTCGCCGTGTGGTGTTTTATCAACATCGCTCAACTGCTGGTGGACGTGCTGTGATCCGCTGGCTCTTGTGCAAATACCACGCGCACGCAGCCCGAGCGGCTCACAAATGGCATTTTCTGAGCTGGGCCGATGGGATGTGCTCCGATGCGATGGGGTGCGCCTACATTGCCCAGGCGGCCAGACACGAATCGAAGTTGCGCCAAGTGTTGTAAAAAAGAGTCAAGGTGCAACGTTGCACCTTGAAAATGCAATTGCGCAACGTTGCGTAATTAGGCCGGGTGGCTTGCGCTGATCCTGCCGATGTCATAAGATGCAGTCATCCAATGCGACCAGGCAGAGGACAAGCTAAATCATGAGGCCCTTTCTCATGCGTTTTGTGGGGTAGAAATACCCCGTGCCTGGTCGCACAGAACGCAGTAGAAAGGGCCTTTTCGCGTTCTGGGATCGTCAGGGCGCGTTAGCTAATGGGCCACCAAACACCGCAAGGTGCTTACTCTGGGCCGCACCCAATAAACAGGGCAAGAAAATTACCCGGGCTACCACACGGCCCTAGTCCTGCGAAAGCGGGGCGATATACGACCTCCCCTCACAAAAGGGGCGCACGCCCCGCCGAAGCGAAAGCCGAAGCGGAAACCAGCATAGCCGGAGCCGCAAGGCAATGGCGCACGCGGCCCAGGCTGCACACAAATGGCACCTGTTGAGCTGGGCCGATGGGATGTGCTCGGATGCTATGGGGTGCGCCTACATTGCCCAGGCGGCGCGGCACGAATCAAAGCTAGGGGGGTTGCGCTGATCCTGCCAATGTCCTAAGATGCAGCCATCCACTGCTTGGACGGCATAGGATAAACAGCGTGAGGCCCTTCTCTCATGCGTTCTGTAGGGTAGAAATACCCCCTATGCCGTCCAAGCACAGAGCGCAGCAGAAAAGGGCCTTTTCGCGTTCTTGGATCGTCAGGGCGCGTCAGCTAATGGGCCACCAAACACCGCCAGGTGCTTACTCTGGGCCGCACCCAATAAACAGGGCAAGAAAATTACCCGGGCTACCACACGGCCCTATGCTGGCGAAAGCTGGCAG
>JACCDG010644811.1_pt1 | contig 32826 bp, 31 predicted proteins | sample 7442471 | NCBI WGS metagenome assembly JACCDG01 (sample SAMN15323444, study PRJNA562643) | freshwater metagenome | isolation source: river surface water | place: USA:Blue River Watershed | collected 2017-08-17 | reverse complement strand
GCGACTTCGGTGCGCCCGGCACCCACCCCACCATCTGCGCCTCGAGTTTCCCGCCCTTCAAATCGTCGACGTGAACCACCATCGGACGCGGCCCCGTGTACAACTGCTGTGCGACCCCGGCCCGCTGCTCTTTCGTACCGGTAGCGTTGCGCCTCTGGAGCTTCGGGCGCGCCAACCCGAGTTTGTCGGCAGCCGAGTTCAACTGGGTTTCGAGCGTGACTTTCCCCTGGTTGTCTTCGATCACGATCTTCGTGCACCCGTACAGGTGATAGTTACGGATCGCGACCTGCGACCAGTCGTCGGGGTGTGCTTGCAACGACAGGTCGTCGAGCACGACGACTCGGCCGCTTTCTTCTTGCCCTCCGACGACGATCCCGCATTCGTCGCCTTTACCTTCACCGACCGACGGGTCGATCCCCATGATCGTCCGCGCGAACCTGTTCACAGGGTCGTCGGTGATGTTCCACGGGCGGGCGACAACAAGGTCGGGGCTGTCACCGCCGTCGATGACCACATCAACATGCCAGTCGTCGCGTCCGATGTCTTCGAGTTTCCACAACGCCCCGGGGATCTCTTGGATCGTCCAGTCACCGTCGCCCATGCGACGTCGTTCGATCTCCGACAGTTTCGCCAGCGCCTGTTCGTATTCTTCGTTGCGGATCGCCGGGTTCTCCCGGTACGACGACGGAATGAACGGCGCTTTCGCTGTCGCCGGTTCCACGAATCTTGCTGACACCCACGCCGACCCCGGTCCGCCAGGGTTGCTAGCGGACCGGACCCGCAGCGGGATATCGAGCAGTGTGACACCGTCAGGTGCTTGGCCGAACCTGCGGATGATTGACGCACGGTCAAGACCGGACGGTTTACGAAGACGCGAAAACAGGAACGTGTACGCGTCCTCAGACGGAAACTCCCCCAACTCATCCCACCCGCAGTTGGCGGATACGATCCCTCCCCATGCAATGTAGTGGGATGCTCCGCTTACCGTCAGGTCGCACACTTCCGCCTCGCCCGCTAGTGCCATATCCACTGTCGAAATGTGGACGGCCCCGGACGGCAGCGTTACCGGCTCCTTCGTGTAGGGGTGACAGACTTGTCCCGCCCTCGCGCCGGTACCTCCCTGCCCGTACACCGCTAGTTGGGCGGACCACCGATGAGGCAGCGACCCTTGTAGGGATGCGCTGTATGGTCCTTTACCGTCGGTTCGATCATCTGTTGACGAAACAGCGATCTCCTCGGGTGTAGCCCACGTTCCGTCTGCGCACAGAACCCGATGCCGTAGCGACACCAGTGTTGTTCCTTCAATGGTTTCGATGGAGACAAGGGGTTTCACGCCGGGCCGGTGGGTTGCCGTCACCCGTCTGGGGCCTTGCAACGTCATCACTTGTTCGCCCACAACGATGTCGCAGATCGGTTTCCACGATTCGTCACCCATCAGAATAGGGGTAGAAGATTCGACACAAAAATGGTACTCAGTGCCGCGATACCTCCCGATATCGGTGGGGTGGTCGAGGTACCCGAATTGGAGTGTAGCAGGCCGGTTTCCTGGTCCGGTATCGAACGTCCATTTCCGTTCGTTTTTGTTGAATGACGCTCCGGGGATGTTGTCAAGCCATTCTTGTGACATCGAGATCAACGCGCCGGGTTGTGAGAGATCTGTGAGTTTGCGGCGCAGAATTAACGCCGAGTATCCGGGCACATCAACAAACTGCAACGCAGCCGCAAGAAGAGAATACGAGTTGTGTGTGACAATGAAGTCGTGCCCGGTGATGAACAACCCGTTGGGGTTATCGACGGTGATGCATACCGTCTCCTCCGGTTCGACCGGTTCGACCGCAACGACGCGGCGTGTGCCGCCTTGCTGAACTGGGCCGCACCGTGCCCGTTTGCGTTCCAAACGGAACAGGTCGGTGGCGTCGCGCCCCGAGACGAACACGGTGTACGCGGTTTGGCATTCGACAAGCTCGCCGCTGTCGTTGCGGTACGACCCGATCCGATCGGTGATGGTGGCCTTGTAACCGAGCGATCGCAGAAGGAACTGCACGTCATGGGCCAACTGTTGCGACACCGACGTGAACGACGCGTGGCCGCGGGAATCGGCCGTGCCATCAGTGTCCATGAGGCCCTGCACGAGCGCCAGTCGAATGTGTATTGGGGCGACAAGGTACCGTCGAGGTACCGCCTTGTTGTCTGCTCTGTGACACACGTCGAGCGCTTCGAGTGCCGCTCTGATGGGCTTACGACCGCCACCTAACACCTTGTAGACGACTCCGCCGTCATATGAGAGAGTTGCACCTTGAGTTGCAGCCCATCGGGTCATCTCGGCGACGATCTGATCATCGGCTGACGCGAACCAGACCTGACCCGTGATGGTGAGCGACCCGTCGCCGAGAAGCACTCCGAGTGCGTAGGGGTCTACCGGCCACCGTGCCGCCGGGTTGCGAGACGTGATCCCAGCCCACTTAACGGGTTCGGCGAGAGGGATGTTGGGCCAGGGTTTGTTTTTGGTTGTGGTGGATGTTGCCTTGGCCACCATTTCCGCCAACTGAGGGGTGGTCGCCACTTTCCAATCGAGGTCGCGTTTGCGTGGCCGGTTAGACAACCGGTAGGACCAAAGGTGGTCTTCGTCACAGACAACTGAGGCGCCATCGGAGAACCCGACCCGGTAGCAACGTTGGATTCCACGGTCGTGTACGGCTACGATTCGGCTTTCGCTACCGTCGGGATTGATTACACGATCCCCGACTTTGAGGTCCCCTATGGCACGGAAACCATGGGGTGTTACCACAGGTTGACTTCTCGGCAGCCCTTTGCCGCCTCCGCCGCTTCCGCCGAAGAATAGTTCGTCGCATGTGGTTGCGAGGAATGCTGCTTGTTTGGGGTGTGGTGGGTCAGGGTTGTAGCGGAGTCTGATTCCGTTGTTTGTGAGGCATGGCCAGCCGAACCCTGTGGTGGTCGGGGTGTCGGTGGCGGGTGTAGGGGGTGTGGTGGGTGGGTTTGTGTGTGGTTCTGGTTCGTCCATTGTGTGGACCGGGTTCAACTAGCGGGGGCGGCTAGTTGGCGGTGAGGACGGTGTCGGGTATGTCGTCGACGAGTTCGGCGTCGACGACATTGTCGTCGGTTTGGGTGGCGGGTTGGAGGGATCGTACCGGTTCGAGGATCTGGTCGGCTTGTTCGCGTCCGACGATTCCGCATTCGACGAGACTGTCGTACATGGCGTTGATGTATTCGAGGTCGTAGCGGGGTTGTTGTGCCGTGGCTGTTCCGCTGCCTGTGTCGGTGGGTGCGAGGGCGTGGGTTTCGAGGACTGGGGCGCGGTCCCAGCCGAGGAGGCGTGCGCGTCGTTCTTCGATCTGGATGATTCGGAACACCGCCCAGTGGTCGCCTTCGGACGCGTTTTTCCATAGGAAGCTGACGAGACGGTCCAGGCGGCGTAGCGACATTTCCATTTCGGATTTGCTGAGTTCGGCGATCGCTCCGTGGGCTTCTTCGATGCCGCGTGCGATGTCGCGTGCGACCGCTGCGCTCAACGCCTGCCGTGACGGTGGCGGTTTACCGGCAATGTACAGGTGCCACCCGTACCCTGACGGGGTTGGTTCGCGGTTGGGTTGGATCGCCGGGTCGGCTGCGAGTTGCAACCCGATTTCTATGTGGTCGAGTCCGCCTTCGCGGAAGTGGATGGCGCGTCGTCGGCGCGACAACACTTCCATCGTGTTTGTTCGGAACCTGGCGCGGCGCAGCCCGGGGACATCGAGGCGGTATTCGTTCAGTTCAGGGTGTCGAGCCTGGGGCGCGTCAGCCATTCGACGAATCCTTCGTCCTTGCCGTTGTTGTCTGCGAGGTAGGTGAGGTGGAGTTTGGTGAGTTGTTCGGTTTCGTCGCCGGTGCAGTCAACCCGGTTGGTTTTCCAGCGGACATATCCGAACAGGAACGTGTCTGCGTCTCCGCGTTCGATGTCGCCGCTTGTGCCGCCGCCTGGGCCGGGGTCGGTCGGGTCTTCGGGCGGTTCGGTCACCCTGTCGAATCGTGATGTCGCTGTTTGGATGACCTTGTCGAGAACGTCGTTGATGTCGGGGAGTGACGACGCGAGGTCTGCGAGGATTTCGCGGTCCCGGCCTCGCATGTCACCGGTTGTGTCAAGGAGTGCGAGAGCTAACAGTTCGGATTGTTCGTCGAGGTTGACGTAGTCGACGGGAACGAGCGCTCCTCGTGTGATGGCGATGCTGACACGAAGATGCCCGTCGAGGACTTTGCCAGTTGCTTCGTTGACGACGACGTGTCGGATCCATCCGAGTTCTTCGATCGACCCTTCGACGGCGCGTGCCTGAGGCATCGGGTGAATGTTCGGGTTGAGTTCGTGTGCGAGAAGCTGCGTCGGGTCAACCCATTCTGTGCGGATGACCTGATCGCGCCAGATTTCGCGTGCGGTTTCTTCGGGTTCGAAGTCGCTGACACTCACCGTGTCAATCTCCGAACGGGGACCGGTGAGGTGCGGACATTGACGCACGGACTGGGGCGCGGTCCCAGCCTCGCCAGATAGACGCCGGGTGGACGCGGAGCCGTTTGGCCCACAGGTCGGATTCCGCCATCGTGATTTCGGAGTCGACGAGACGCCGGTGGAGCGTCGAATGAGACACGCCGATAGCGCGGCCGAGTGATTCGTTCGATCCGCACACCCCGCCGTTGCCGCACTGGCAGCCTGATTGTCGGTGTGGCGGGTTGTTGCGCCGCCACCATGCGAGCAGGTCACTGATCGGTACTTTCACCGTTGTGTCGACTCCCATCGTGCGAACCCCCTCCACAGGTTTCGATTCTCTTGGCCGTAGCCGTGCGGCGCAGAGTGGCATACTGGTGTTGAACGTCGACGTCGACGGTTCACGGTAGGGTGACAGTACACCAAATGGGGCACGGGTTGACACCCATGTCCACACCTTTGTCCACAGGCTGTGGAAGGGTCGGATGGTTCAGGTTCGAGGCACAGTCAGCGAGAAAGAACTCCACAATCAGGTCGTCGACTTTGCGACCCAATGCGGATGGAAGTTCGTTCACTTTCACGACTCGCGGCGGCAGGTGTCCGACAAACAAGGGAACCGGTATCTGATCGGCGACAAAGACGCACGCGGATGGCCCGACCTTTACCTCTGCCACCCGACGCGGGGGGTTGTTCACGCGGAACTGAAAGGTTCGACCACACCGGTCGAACCGCACCAGATCGCCATGTTGGACCGGCTCGCCGAAACCGCGTTGTCGATGGCCCCACAGTCGGTTCCGACACGGCGGATGCGAGTCCATTTGTGGCGGCCCGACGATCTACCCGGTGTGATTGTCCCGGTTCTCGCTCGAGGCCACGGGCCGGTCCTGTACGGGTGGGGTGGTCATGGGCGTTGACGACGGCTGGCAGGCGTCCGCTGCGTGCCGCACTGACGGTGCGAACGAGGAGGAACGGCAGCGGGTCGCCCGCCTGTTCTACCCGTCTCATGTCGTCGAGTTTGATGCGCGTGCGTGGATGGTGTTCTGCGGCCGGTGCACCCAGCGGGTCCCGTGTTTGACGTGGGGGATCTTGGAGGAACGCAACGGGGTGTGGGGAGGGTTGCATGAACGCGAGATCGAACACCTCGGTCGCCGTGTCGCAGCGGGGACACCGGTGCACACGGTGGTGCAGGACGCGTTGCAGCGCGTGGAACGCAACGAACTGCCTGTGAAGATCAGGCGGAAGAAACGACGGTTGAAACCGGTGGCTCACACCGCCCGCCCGTTCGTCTGAACCTCAAACGCGAGGCCGCCCGTGGCGTTCCTTCCACGGGCGGTTGGCTCGTTGCTGTCGGCGTGTTCGGCTCACGCTTCGGCGGGGAACCCCCTTTATGTGTCCACCGGGCGACAGGCCCCGAGGGGGCGAGCGCCGTGAGGATGCTTGACAGAGGCCGGTTTGGGTTGCCGGTGAGCTTACCCCTTTCACGGTAAGGGGTGCGAGCGCCTCTACCGTGCGGCACGGCGCTGATCCTGCGGGGTTCGTTTAGAGGAGTGGGCTGCCGAACACTCGGAACACGAGACCGTCGTGGTCGCCCGGGTTGTTGCGAAGCCGGACCGTGAGTTTCTGCGCCTGGTTGATCTCGATGAACCAGTTCCCTGATCCCGACCCGAAATGGTCGACCGCGTACAACGATGCACCGACAAGGAACATGGTGATGGTCAGATGCCCGTCGACATAGAAATCGACGATCGACGACCCGGTTGTCCCTCCCGCAGCTTCGAGGGTGGCCCGTTGCAGTTTCAGGCGCCGGTTCGCACGGGTCGGACCTGACCGTGCTTCTGTGAACCCGGCGGCGACCGCTGCGGCATCGGCGTCGGCAGCAGACCCGGACAGGTTGTAGAGCAGTTCGTCGAGTTCGAGTACCTGTCCTGCGGGTTGCGACGCTGACGCCGGGACCACCGTGTCCGTCCTCCCCGACAATCCGCCTGGCAACGCCCGGTCAGCGATCTTTGCGAGACGTTCCTCTGCGACACGGCGTCGGGACACCAGTTGGATGTCCCATGTGATCCGCCCGGTGCTGTCCATTTCTGAGGCACCGATAGTGGTCACCACATATTCGGTGGGGGTGCCGTCCGGTGCGGGGACGGTGATCCCCGAACCGACAGTGAACCCGATCCACGGAGTTTGGGCGTCGTTCAACGGGCGGCCGACCATGACGATCCCCGTCAAGTCGTCGTCGAGATGGTCCAACGTGATCTGTCCGCGGCGTGCCGCTTCGGTGAGGTCGACAGCGTCAGCCACCGACAGGAAGTCGCCGTACTGCCCGGACCCGACTTCGGTGAACCCGTCGGACCATCGGACCAGCAGTTTGCCCCGGTAGCCGCCCCATTTCTCGTCGTGCTCGAGTTGTTCGATATTCGATCCCTCGGCGAACACCGCTGACGGTGCGCTACCTGCACGTGCGCCTTGCGGCCACACGTCGAGGGTCATCGTCGACGGGTCGATCGCCCAGTCGATCCACCCGTCAGCGGTCAGCTTGTTCAAACAGTCGAGGAGCGACTGTCCTACGTCCATCGCGAAATCGGGGACGGTGCCAGCCCATCCGGCCCCGTTCGAATCGACGGTCGTGGTGAACCCGAGCGCCCAGCCGGGGAGTTCGCCGCGCGCTTGCGCCTCGGTGAACAGGATCGACAGGATCTTCCCTGGGGTCATCCCGGGCGGGGTCGCAGGGTAGGCGGACGCTTTCCACACTTGGAGTTGGGTTGCCAACTGCGGGGTGTTGACGTTGACGCCGACGGTGGTGAACAGGTAGCGGCGGGTCTCGTAGCCGCCTGTGAACAGCAGGTCGCCGGGGGCCGTGTCGTACATGGCGACGACGTTGATCAGCCCACAGTTGTCGGGGATCCCGGGACGCGGAAGGTTCTCTGCTTTCACCGCGAAACAGTGGTCCCCTGCGGGCAACCGGATTTTGCGGCCGTACGTCTTGTCAGCGGCGTCTGACGGGACTTCGGTGAAGTTGATGAGCGGGATCCCGTCCAACGCTGCTACAAACAGGTCGTCTGCGGTCACGAAGAACGACACGTCGAGTTCTTGTGTGGTGGAGAACCGGTACTGGAAGTAGTTGACACCAGCAGGGTCGTGTGTCCCTGACACCGGGGTTTGGCCCCACAGCCAGTACGACAGCGGGTTCGGCCACGTGTACGGGAACGCTGCGAGACCGTTCGGCGGGACCGCTGTCCGGTCGCCTTGGATCGACCGTTCGTCTACCGCTGGCCACGATGTTGTGTCGAGTTCCGGTGCCGCCCATCCGAACGTCCGCTGGTCACCCCACGGGATCCTTCCGACACCTCCGTGCGGGTAGATCCGGGTCTTTCCGAAATCGGCGGCGAGGCCCCGCGCCGAGAACGAGCGGCGGCGATCACCGCGGGTCGCCGCGATCGTTTTCGTGTTGATCCCTTCGATCCGGCCGAGGTAGGCGTCCACATACGTGTTCGAGGCGTTCAACACTTGGACCTTGACAACCTTGCCGACGGTCACGTCGGCGGCTGCGTCCGAATCGTCGAGGTAAGGGAGCGTGAAGGAGATCGTCCCAATACTGTTCGCCGGGTCGAACGCTTTCACAGTGAACCCGCGGGTGAACACCTGCGGGGTGTTCGACATCGTCTCGTTGTACAGCAGGACCCGCATTTCCCTGTTGCGGTCCGGTGGCGGTGGCGGCGGTTCGACGATCGCTGCTAGGCCGCCTCCTGGTGGGGGCGGTCCGACATAGGTGTACTGGTTGGCTGGGGCTGCCGCCGATGTGCCCCCGGGGGTTGTGACGGTGACGTTCACAGCCCCGGCGGCGTGAGCGGGGGAGGTGACGGTGATCGTTGTCGCGTTGACGACAGTCCACAGGATCGCGGCGGTCGCCCCGAACCGTACGGCGGTCGCCCCGGTCAGGTTGGTGCCCGTGATCGTGAGACTGGTTCCGCCGAGCGTTGTCCCTGTGGTGAACGACAGCCCGGTAACGGTAGGCGGCGCAGGCGGGGTCGTGTACGTGTAGGTGGCAGGCGCCGACGTTCCTGATGGGGTTGTGACCGTGACGTTCACAGCCCCTGCGGCGTGAGCGGGGGATGTGACTCTGACGGTCTGAGAATCGACGAGCACGATCCCGGTGCCGGGGGTGCCTCCGAAATCGACGGCGGAGACCGCCGACAGGTTCGTTCCTTTGATCGTGACGACGGTGCCGCCAGCGGTGGACCCGGTGTTCGGGGTAAGACTGGTGATCGTCGGGGCCGTCGGGGTCTCATAGGTGAACACCGAACTGGGGCCGGTCGCCGACGTTCCGTCCGGGTTGACGACCGTCACATACACGGCACCGGCGGCGTGAGCCGGGGAGGTCGCGTAGATCGTCGTCGCTGAGAACACGGTGAACGACGCGTTGGTGGCATCGAACTTGACCGATGTTGCGGTCGTAAAGTTGGTGCCGGTGACGGTGACAGTGGTGCCACCGGAGGTGGACCCGGTGACAGGGTTGACGGCGGTGACGGTAGGCGCAGCCATCGTTACGCGAAGATCCCTGCGGGCACGTAGATCGACAGTGTCCCGGTGTGCACCGTCGACTTGGTGCCCACCCCGTCACCGTCGACGCACAGCCCGACGGTCCCCTCGAACGATCGTCCCGGTTTCCATTCCCGTACCTGGACGTTCGCTGCCCTAGTTGACCCGTCGGGGACCGAAAGTTCGGCTGCGTGTTGCCCGTTGTTGGTGAGGATCGGGTCGAGGACGTCGGTGCGGAACGCGTTGATGTTTGATGCCAGCCCGGCCCACGGGTCGGCGTACGGGCTGCCCGCCTGGTTGCATCCGCCGATGATCAGCATGTTCAGATCGAACGTTGCCGGGCCGATGTCCATCGCGTAGGGGAGCGCTCCCTCGTCGGCGGGGATGTGGATTTCGGTCGGGTAAATGTACCGTTGAATGAACCAGAGGGGAACGAGATCGGACATAATCGCCCAGCATTCCGATTCGAGCGGAATGTCGTTGATGATGAGGAGACCTGACGGGTTCGGGCAGAGCATCACATTCCCCATGCCCCGGCGCGCCACGCTGCCGGTTCGACTTGTCGGAACAGTTCGTCGGCGACGTCTTCGGGACGGTCGGTGCGGACTTCCATGTGTTCGATCGTGAGTAGCGGCGTCGAACGCTGCGGAGACGCTACGGTTGGCCCGCCGACGCCTGTTGACATCGACATTGTCGGGTAGTTGGGGTGCATCGTCGCGAACTCGGATGTCTGGCGGATCCCTGTGGCGGCAACGAACCCGGCACCGGTTTCGGCAGCGACCGTGGTTGTCCCGACTGGAGCTACAGCGATGGCGGGTTCGGTGATCGGTGGGACAGTGAGAGCGGCAGGGGTCGCTGCGGCAGTGACGGCTGCCGACATCCGTTCCGCGGCGGTGACTGCTTGCGCTTGTCCGGCTGCGATACCGTCTGACAGGCCCATCGCCACTTGGAACCCGATTTCGTGTGTCACCCGTGACGGCGACTTGATGTCGAGCGCGGATCGCATCACCGCTGCGACAGTCGAAGCGATCGTGACCGCCGTTGCGAGGAGTTTGGGGAACGCGAGGAACATGCCGACCTGGATGCCGGTGGTGATGGCCTGCCCGATCTCGATACCTGCCTGTGTGCCCGCACCCGCCGAGGTGCCGTCTGCGACCGCTTGGGTCATCGACTTGCCGATCGTGTCGAGTTGTGGGCGCACCAGATCGGCGGACGCTTCGAGCGCTCCGACCATGACGAGAACGACACGTGCCGCCGAGTTCCACACGGTGGTATCCGCGGCGGTATCGACCCCGGTAATCACCGCGGCGACAAGGTTCGACCCGTAGGTGCCGAGCGTCGGACCGTAGAACGCGACAGTGATCTCGACGTTGTCGACAAACGACACGACCATCGCAGCCGCGACCTTCGCCATTCCAGTGTCGATCGCAGACAACGCTGTCGGTGACACCATTCCGGTCATGAACGTGTCGACGATCTGGTAGCCGATCACAGCGAACAACGGTTTCACGTATTCGAGTTCGGTGTTGATCCCGGTGACGACCGCGTTTGTGAACCGGCCCGATACGGATGCGACGTCGCCTACTGCTTCGTCTATGGCTTTGGTGATCGCGTCGACGGACACCATGACCATTTGGTTCGCAGCGTTCTGGACTACCGTCGGGTTCGATGTGATCCCCGCGGCGAACGCTGCTGTTTCCGCTGCGCCTTGCTGCCCGGCTGCGGCGGCGCCGGGGCTGACCGTCCCGTCAGGTCCGACAGTGCCACCGAGTCGAGCGATCCGGCGTGCTTCGAGAAGCCCAGCGACCTGCGCCTCGAGGTTGTTAACGTTTTCGGCGTTCCCTGCGATGACGTCGCGCCACCGTTGCGCTGCGGGGCCGGTGTCGCCGCTGTTGACTAGCGCCTCAACCTTGTCGAGTTCTGCGGCGATCTGCTGTTGTTCCGGTGTCCCCGCAGGGTTCGCTAGCGCCATAGCAAGATCGTTCGCGAACTTACGAACCTGTTTCGGGTGGACACCCTTCGCGTATTTGTCGAGGACGCCTACGTTCCCTCTCTTGACCCCTGCGAGGATCGCGTCGACCGCCGCGGTCAACTGTGGGCCTTCAAGGTCTGTGCCCATGTCTGCCAGCCATGCCTCAACCGCGGAGCGCACGTCAGGTAGATCGAACGCGGTGCCGGTCGCGGCGGCGATCTGGTCGGGGGTGAGTTGCAACTGTCCGAGGATCCCCGCTTTCGCGCCGGGTGTCGTCGCGGCGGCCTGATAGATTTTGCCGAGCGGATCTGACCGTTTCGCCATCTCGACACCGGCGGCGGCGATCGCGTCGAGTTCGGCTTCCAACGCTACGAGCGTGTCGGGGGCCATCGTCGCGTACGTTTCGATAGCGGCTTCGAGGTCGGCGGGGTCTAGCGACGCGAAGTGTGCGGCAAGTTCGCTAAACCCGCCTGTTTCGAGTTCGGACACGATTTCGATCTGGCGTGCTTCGAGAAGAAGATTCTTCTTGGCGGCGGTGACCACTTCTTGGATCGGGTTAGTCGCTGCGAGCATCCGTTTGCTCGCAGCGTCAATCCGTTCTTCCATCCGCCGTGCGCCTTCACCCGCGAAATCGCCGATCTCGGCGATGATCGCTGCGACCGCGGGGCCTTCAACGTTTTCGACATGCGCGGCGAGGTCGTCGAGTCCGTTGAGGCGTAGCCCAGCGAGGAAGTTTCGTTTGTCGATCTCCGCTTGAGCCTTCGTTTCTGCTTCGGCGATAGCGTCGCCGATACCCTTGACGAGTTTCGCCGGGGTGACCTCACCGGTTTCGGGGTCGACGGATTCTTCGGTGAACTGGATGAGGGACGCCAGGTCGAGTTCTGCTGCGGAGAAATCGAGTTCAAGTTCGAGGGGCTGCGAATATTTCGTTCGCATCGTGTCGATGAGTTCGATCGTGTTCTTGAACTTCGCTGCCGCTGCGACAGCGGCGTCACCTGCCGTTCCGATCTGTGCGGCGGACAGTTCCCCGGCGTTCCCGACCGTCGCGAGAGCGTCAGCGCCGATCCCGAGCGTGTCGGAGAACCCTCGCGCTGCGGACGCTGCCGAATCCATCCCGGATCCGAGCAGGTCGAACGTATCGTTCGTGGTCGCACCGAACTCGCCGACCGTTTCCCCGGCATCCCAGATACTCGCGATGAACGATTTCGTGGAGTCGACGCCTTCGTTCATCCACCCGCGAACCGAGTCCGATGTTTCGTTCGCCCAGTCGGTCAACCGGGATGACCCCTCACCGGGGGTGATGAGGTCCCAGAGTTCACCGGCCTTTTTGGCGACCTCCACCGCACCCAGTACGGCGGCGCCGACCGCGGCGGCGATCCCTGCGCCGACCGCTACGAGAGCGGTGAGGATCCCGGCGAACACAGCGTGCGCAACAGTTTGCACTACTCCCAGCGCTGTCCCGAGGATCCTCACAACCGGCACGATCGCCCGGACGAGGACCAGTATCGACTTGAGTGTCGCAGAGAACGCTTCGCCGCCACCCATCCCGTCGGAGAACCCTTGCCCGAACGCTGCGAACACGTCGACAAGGACCGGGAGCAACGCCCCAGCGAAACCCATGATGTCGGCGAAGACGTCGGACCCGAGGAACTGTGCGAGCATGTCGACCGCTTCGGCTCCCGCTGTCAGGACCACCGCGAACATTTCGCCGAGCCGTTCCCCGAACCCGCTGTCAGCCAGCGACCGGAACGCCGCACCGACTGTGGCCATCGCCCCGGCGATCCCAACCGATTCGATCCCGGCCCCGACCCGCATGATGATGTCGAGAAGCCCGTTCCACGCTTCGATACCGCCCTGAACAATGTTGCGGAACGGGTCCGAATCGGTGATCGCTGTGAGCGTGTCGACCAGTTTGGTGACCATTGGCAACGCTACGGGGGCGATGTCAGACATGAGCCGTGCGATCGACGACATCAGGTTGCCGATACTGAGCCACAGGTCGCCGGACTGGAGGCCGACGTCGAGGAGAGCTTTCACCGTGTCAAGGACGGCGTTAGCGCCACCGCCGATCCGGTCGAGTAGGTCGAGGTACTGTGGGAGCGCCCCGGTGAACATGTCGATGATCCCGGTGACCGTGTCGGAGATCCGGCCGATGAACCGGGCCGCGGCGTCGGATCCCAACAGCCCGTTGAACATGTTGACGAACCGGAGCACCGAATCCAGCACGGGTTGGAACATCGGGGCGAGGTCGGCGGCAGTGCGTGCAACGTTCGCGAGCGCACCGAACAGCGGTTGCAACGCTGCGGCGAACTGTTCGCCGACGTCGCGGGTCGCTGCGCCGACCGCGGCTTTCAACGCTTCGAGGTTGCCCATCAGCCCCGCTGCGATGTCTTTGTTCAACGCGATGCCGAGCACTCCTGCGGCGGCTGCGGCGCCGCCGAGGCTCAACGCGAGCGTCCCGAACCCTGCGGCGAGTGTGAGTATGCCACCGGCGGCGGAAGCAAGCGCTGCGATCCCGCCGACGATCAGTGGAAGACCAGCAGCGATCGCGGCGATAACCAGCACGATCTTCCCGCCGACTAGTGCGACTTGTCCCCCGGCCTGTGCGAGTCCTTGTCCGAGACTCCCGAAACTGAACGACAGCGCCCCACCTGCGTCCTGTGCGGCTTTGATCTGCCCGGTGAGCGCACCGAACACCGCTGAACCGGTGTTGCCGATCGCAGACAGGGACCCGCCGACGTTCTGCGCCATCGTCGACGCCAACGATGTGACCGTCGATGTCACTGCACGGAACGTGTTCGTCACAACGTTCCCGGACCCGGATCCGTTCAAGACGCGGCGCACGAACCCGCTGAACCCGACGACCTTCGCTGTGGCGGCCCCGACGTCAGCGTCCACATCTACGCTTTGATGGCCGATGAGCCGTTCCATGAACCGGTCGAACACCCCGACCTTGACGGCGGCACCGGCGGTGTCGACGTCAACGTCGACGGAGTGCCGTCCTCCTGCGGCGACGTCGTCGAGAATGCCGCCCGAGGCGTCACGTAACGCTTCGAAGTCTGCTCGCATGTCGCCGAGCGTGACCCGAAAGTTCGTGGCGGACTGTCGAAGTTTCTCGAACGGGTTCAACTTGCGTCCGCTCGAACCCGATTCGATGTCGCGGAGCCTGTCCGCGAACTGTTTCGCTTCGGTCGCTGCTTCGCGGAACCCGAGCCGTCGCAGCGTCCGTGACAACGCGTCGAGATCTTCTCTGGTCCGCGCACCACCCAACTGGTTGAGGATGTGCCCGGTCGACGACGTGTTGAACCGTTTGAACTCGCGGTCGATTTCGGCGAGTTTCCGTGACCGTACCGCCGCTTCGACCGCCGCTTTGTCACGGAGCAGGTTCGATGTCACCGACGGCGCTACCCCCCCGGTATCGGGGTCTGATGCGACGGCGGCGGCGAGCGTTTCAAGCGACGCCAACGCTTCGGGGACTCCTCGAACACGCGGGTGGAACTCGATGTTTCGGCTTTGGCGTTGCAGATCACCGAGCGATGTCGAGAACGCTTGCGCAGCGTCGATGAGTTCCCCGAGTTCGGTGTCAATCCCGGCGAGTGATCCGAGAAGCCGTTGCATGTCGTCGCTGTCAGCGTCAACGTTGATAGTGGCGTCACGGCCGTCGAGCGCGTCGACGAGTGTTTCGACCGCGCCGAGTTTCGCGACGGCGTCCGCTATCGTCACTTCGATGTCGGCTTTGATGTTCGCGAGGCGTTCGGCACGAACATGCCACGCTTCCATCTCAGCGGTCGCCTCGTCAGAATCGACCCCGAACTCTGCTTGAACCTGTGCGAGTGTTTCCCACGCGGCGCGTTCGGCCGCGAATTCGCTGGTTGCTTCGGTGAGACGGGCGCGAAGCCCTGCCATGTCGATTCCTGCGGTGACAGTGAGGTCGTCGGGGATCCCGCCGTCGATCAGACCCGCGGCTACCGCTATGGACTGCCTGTTCGCGTCGACGGTCGCTGCGATGTCAATGGTTTTCTGGTTGAGTTCTTCGGCGAGGGTTCGTAGCCCGACGATTTGTGCGACGACCGCTTCGGTGTCCCCCGTGAACGTGGTGGACACGTCATCGGGGATCGTGCCGAGGAGTGTTTCCAACCCGAGGACGTCACGGAACACCGATTCTGGGACGTCGAACCCCGCTGTCGTGTTCGCCGCGTCGTCGAGTGTGCGCCGCCACCCCGCCGCTGCCGCTGCGATGTCGGGGGCCGCTGCCGCAGTGTCAGCAGTGACCGCTAGGTCGATGCGGGTTTCGTCGGCGAGACGTCCGACCCGTTCGGTCAGGTCGTCGATCGGGTTGACCGCGTTCCGTTGGTCGACCGTGACGGTGATCGTCTGATCGGCGCACGCGGCGGCGATCGCCGTTTTCAACGCTTCGAGTTCGGCGATCGACGATCCTAGGTCGACGTCGATTTCGATGGTGCACCCGGCGCAGATCGAATCGAGGAGTTCGCTGATCGCTTCGAGTTCGGCGACTATCCCCGCCGTGTTCAACCGGAGGTCGATTGCCGCTGGTTGCGCGGTGAGAGCGTCGATCGTTGATTCGACTGTCGCTGCGTCCCCTGCGACGCCTTGCGTGTCGATGTTGACGTCGACGTTGACGGTTTGCCCGTCGAGAAGGTCGGCGAGCGCACGGAGTTGTTGTAGCTGCCCGGCCGCGCCGGTGACGTCGGCGTTGACAGTGACAGTCGCGGTTTGCCCGTCAACGAAGTCGAGGTCACCGGCGAACCCGAGCAGATCGGCGGTCGCCGCTGCTGTGTCAGCGGTGACGGTCGCTGACACGTCAAGGTCGGTTTCCCATCGTGCCGCGAACGCGGCGAGTTCTGTGCCCGCAGCGGTGGTGTCGACGCCGACGGTGGCAGTCAGGTCGAGGATCCGCCTGTACTCTGCTGCTGCGCCGCGGAGCCGTGCGCCGGTGCGCCGGATTTCCGCTTCGAGTCGTTGCCGGTCGATTGTCGGGTCGACCGACAGCAGTGTCCGCCACCTCGCCGCGGTCGCTAAGAGTTCCGCGTCAGCGGCCGTGGTGTCGAACCCGACGTCGATGTCGAACCGGCCGATCGTTTCCCACGCTGCGATGTGCGACTCGAGGGTTGCGGTGACGTGGGATCCGTCGAACTGTGGTGCGACGGTGACCGTGTCGGCGAGCGCCTGCCATTCGGCTGCCGCCGCGGCGAGACTACCGGTCGCCGCGGCGGTGTCCATGTCGACGGTAGCGACAAGCGGAGCGGTAGCGGTCGCTTCCCATCCTGCGGCGGCGGTTTCGATGCTGGCTGTCGCCGCTGCGGTGTCGGCGTCGACTGTGACCGTGACCGTCGCGTCAGAAATGGTTTCAACAAACGAGTTGAACGCCCCGAGTTCCCCGGTCGCTTCGCTCGTGTTCGCGGTGACCGTAACAACAAGGTTGTCGAGTTGTTCCTGCCAGCGAGCCGACGCCCTGGTGATTTCTTGTGTCGCCGCGCCGGTATCAACCCCGATCGCCGCTGTTGTGGACAGGATCTGTTCCCACTGTTCGGCGATGACCCGGAGCCGCTGTGTGGCTTCCTCCGCGTCGCGTTCCAACGGGTCCGTGTCGAGATGCGCGGATGCGAACGCGTCTGCGAGCGATGTCACCGGAGATCACCCCTTCCTGGGGTAGCGGCGACGTGCTGGCGGTGGGGGAGGGTTCGGCGTGTTGTTGTGGTGGTCACCCTGGTTCGCCTTCCCTGCCTTCGGATCCCGACTGTCAGGCTAAATGTCGGCTGGTTCGGTGGCCCCGCCCCGGACATTGCGGGCGGGGCCACCTGTTACTGCTGTTTGACGGTGTCCCGTGTGGTGCCGTCGTCGCCGAACCTGCGTCCGGCTTTCCGTTTCTTCTTCTTTTTCTTGTCGGTGGCGTCGATCTTTCCGCCGACGGCAAGATCGCCCGGTTTCAGGTTGAACTGTGCGAGCAGATCGGTTTGGGCTTTGCGTTTGGCGTCCTGGGTGCCTTCCCACGGCGCTTCGAGCGAGTCCACAAACTTGGTGTACTCGTCGGGGTATCCGAGGAGCGGTTCGATCAGGATCGCGGTCACCGCGTCGATCAGGTCGAGGCCGTCCCAATCTTCGTGTTCCCACCAGCCGTGCCCGCACCGTTCGCAGGTCAGGTAGGCGTCGCCGCCTGCGGCTGGTCGGACGGTACCGCCGCCGGTTCGGTTGCTGTAACCGGAATCGGGGCAGCGGCAGCGGGGGTAGCAGGATCCGTCGTCGACGGGGAGACGCCGTTCGAGGAGTCTGCCGCGGATGATCCACCAGTGAGCGCCAACGAACCAGCCGATGCGTCGACGCCGCCGGAAGGAGGGTCGGCGTTGTCCTTGTCGTCGTCGCCTTCCCCGCCTGAGTAGATCGACGCCAGGTAGGCGAACATCTGTGACAGTGTTGCGACGTCGACGGGGTTTTGCCGGTCCGAGACACGTTCGGTCATCCGTGTCAGCGATTCGTCGTCGAGGACCATCTGTAGCCCGGTCAGCGACAGGTGGACGACCTCGTTGATCGCCTGTTCGGCTTCGTCTGCTGTCGGGGGGCGTTCCTTGTTGGAGAACGGGGCGACGGCTTCTTGGATTGATGTTTGGATCCGCATGAACGGCCCGAACTGGGTCGCGGGGATCGCGGGGATCGCGTAGTAGGGGGCGTCCTGGTCCAACAGGAGTTCGATCGGACCGGCGGATCCCCGTGAGGTGAAGGATTTGGTTCTGCGTGGTTGGGTCATGGCCGGTGACGGTATCGGGGTGTGTGTGTCGTGTTTTGGATAACGATTTCGGACACCCAGAAATATCAACTGTGCGTGTTGACATTGTTGGGGGTGTGGCCCATACTGGACACACACCCACCGGGAAAGGACCCCGACAATGACCAACAACACCACCGCCGCCATCGAAGTCACCAGCACCGAACAAGCAACCGACTCCGCCGCCCCCGGCGTCATCATCTACCGCGGATGGGACCCCGCCCGCCCATTCCACGTCGAGGACAACCCCGGAACCTCCGTCGAATTACTCGACATCGACCCCGACCAGCCGCTCGACATCATCGGAGCCGAGGCCGGATACGCAGCCGGAGAGATCGACTGGCACGCCGACACCGACGCCACCTACGGGCTGGTCACGCCTCCCCCGATCGAGGTTGAGGTGTGGTGGGACGACAACGGCGACGACGGGGAAGGCTGGGCGTACCGCTTCGACGGTGGTAGCGGCCCGCTCGACTCCGACTCCGACGCTGACATCATCGCCGCCGTCGAGGCAACAGCGGGCTACACGCTCGACGTCGCCTACACCGACCCTACCGACGGCCGGACGTGGACTCGCATCATCGAAATCCCTGTCGAGGTCGCACGATGAGCGTTTCGACCACACCACTGACCGACCCGACGTCGCTCCCCGGGATCGACTACGCCGATAGCGGGGCGCTCTACCCCGACTGGCGTGGCATCAACTACAACCCGACCGTCACGGTGAAAGAGGTCGCAGCGACGGTCCGCAAAGAGATCCGTAAAGCGGTCAAAGCGGGGGCGCTGGGTAGCGCTACGGCTGCGAGCGTCCGGTACGAGTCTGGCACCCTGTCGAGCAGCATTCTCATCGCCCTGACTGTCCCCAAGGTCCGAGTCGACGCAGCCACACCCACCGCCATCGAAGCCATCGACAGTTACGGCGACCCGGTGTGGATGATCGAAACAGAACGGGGCAGGGACCGTGTCGAACCGGGAGCACGCGAGGCCATGACCAAAGCCCAACGGTTCCTCGAGTCGTTCAACCGGTCCGGTAGCAACACCCAGATCGACCACTTCGACGAGCGGTTCTACGGGCGTGTCACAGTCTCAGACGATAACGGCGGTTGGACATCGTGAGCGGTGTCCTCGCAGACCAGATCGTCGACGAACTGGACCGGACGCTCTGCGTCCCGGCCCGGATCGTTCTCGGCGACGACATCGCCGAGCAGGCGGCTCGCCGTGCACGAGAGTTCGGCCCTGTGTTCGCCGCACGGCTCACCAGCAGCAGCAGCCTGGTGCGGTCCCAAACCGCGGCCGATGTCATGAGGGTGCTGTGGCCGGTTTGCGACCCTCCAGACACATGGTGGCTGACCCCTCTCGGGTTAACGGTCGCACCGTACACGGACAGGGTCGTAGACCAGCAGACCGCCGCACATGTCATCGGGGCGATCTCTGGTCGGCCTTGCGCACGGTCGACCGTCGCCGCTGCGATCCGCCGCGGGGCGTTGCCTGCGCCGCTCCGTATCGACGCGGTGGCGGCGTTCGCCGCTAACCGTCCGACCCCGGGACGACCCGCTCTCCAACCGGGATCGGCAACCGTCGAGTGACGCAAAGACGGTCCCGCCCGTGGCAGCTCACCCGGGCGGGACCGTCAGATGATCGGGAAAGGACCCCGACCACGAACACGGACATTACCGCACCCGCAGACACGGGATGCGGTTAGCCGCCCCAGCGGTGTTCTTCGACACGGGAGAACACCGCTGACAAGCCGCGAAGAAAGAACCTCTGACCGGGCTGACCGCGAGTCGACCGGGCGAACACCGGCCCGTCCGGCCCCATCCATCGCATCACCTTCCCCGTCGGTGACGTGATCCGCCGAGCGTACTTGCCGTACAACCCGGTGCCCTGATCGACCCATTCTGCGTAACGTGCGTGAAGGGTGATCCGTGTCGCAGGCCGCCCCTGTTCGTCGATGTAGGGGTGATGGTTACCGGAGTGTTCGAGGTTCCCGGTGTCGATCGGGACGTGCGCGAGTATCGACCCCAGCCCGAGTTCCCCGGCGTTCTGCGACCATGCGGCACCGTTCTCCGCTGCCCAGTCCTGCACGAACGTCGGGTTCGGAACGACCCGCGCCACAGCTAGATGTCCCCCCACGCTTCGACGTCAGCGCATTCGTCGGCGGTCCACACCGGGGCATCATCCGGCGACGGCGCCTGGTACACGTATTCGAGTTCGCCAGGTTCGAGAACATCGGCGTACAACCCGAGGTCATCGAGTTGTTGCGCGGTGACGTACACGAGGTCGCCGCGGCGCCCCAGCGACGATTTGATGTTCAACCGGACCAGTACACGTTCGCTGTCAGACCCCATGATCAACCTTTCGGTACGGTTAGCAGGTTGCGCATGTCGACAACGCTGCGGTGAACGAGATTTCGAACCCTGAGATCCCGCCCTGGCGGGGCAGCGGGGTGAGTTGATGCCGGATGATCGACCCGTAGGTGCGTTTCCAGTCGCGGATACAACAAGCGTACCCGTCCCACACATCCCACGCTGTTTCCCACAACAGTTCAGCGAACTCGGCTCGCTGTTCCGATGTCGGTGCGGATCCGTCACGGTCACCGAACACCGGGACACAATGCATGTACCGGACCGTCATCGGGAACGCGACACCAGGTGCGCATCCTTTGAACGCTGCGACAGCGGTCGACGGCGAGATCCGGTCGGGGAACCGTTCGCCGACCTCGAACAGTGCCCCGCCGTCAACATAGAGCGCACCACAGTTCCCTGCGGACCCGTTCGTCGTTTTCATGTCGCCGATCTCGACGACCGCTGGCGGGTCGACACGAGGCGACGCGTCGAGTGTTGCGAGCGCACAGTCGCGGACCAGTTCCATCCACTGGTAAGGGGTTATCGCCATGATCGAGGAGTGTAAGCACAGGCGGTACCGTGCGCGCAGAAACGGCATCCGGGTCCCGAACCACGAGGATGGATGCCGTTTCTGCTGGTTCGCACAGCGTCTCCCGCGGTAGCAGCGGTCGACGGGGGTGTGGCGACAGTGTTGCGGGCTACGACCCGGCGGTGGCGGGCAGTGCGTCGCAGGACGTGCCGATGTTGTCGAGCGACAGGTCGGCACCGTCGAACGCGTACGCCGTGTACCACTCGTCCGCGTCGAACACCGTCTCCCAGTGGGCAAGCTGCGACGGGAAGTTCCCCTCGAGGTTCGGGTTCTTGTACCCCTTGCCGGTGTACTGCGGTTTGAGGAGGTTCGACCCGTTCAGCGTCGCCCCTCCATTCGGTCGCCAGTTCTTCACCAGCGGCAGAAGCACACCGAACACGGGGACGTCGCCGGAACCGGAGCAGTCGACAGCGTCGAGTTCGATGAGGATTTCGACGAGGACACCGGCGGACGAGTCGAGGTCGGTTCGACCGAATCCGACGATCCCACCGGACCGGGTCTTCGAGTTCGACGACATCAGCAGCGTGTCGAGCGCCGGGATCAGACCGCAGGTCGTGATGTTCACGCCGATGTGCTGCAACTCGTCCGCACCGGAGTCGGAGTAGCACTTGCGGCCACCGAAGTTGCGTTCGGTGACCTGATCGCCTTCGTCGATGACGTCTTCCCAGCCGACCTCGCTGATGTCGGTGAGCGACAGGCGGCTGGTGGCCCCCAGTACGGGGGACCCGCAACCGTCGAGTGTGAACACGTTGACGATGCCGTCGCCTTCGCGGACTCGGATGCAACCCATGTTTGGCTCCTCTTCCTGGCACCGAAACGGTCGGCGCATCTCAGAACAGGGACCATGATCGGGGTTGGCTAGTTCACCCCACGAGGAACACACCGCGACGGCGGTTAGAGGTAGTGTCGGACCTCAGCTTTTTCGGTCGCGGGGTCGACGATCCTGTTGTTGCGCCGCCCCAAACACCCGAACCGGTCGATGATCATGTCGATCGCGGGGATCCCGGTTTGCCCGGGCTGGCGGGCAGCGAACGTGAGGGTCACCCCGTCACGGGTGACCGATGTGACCCCGTCTGGCAGGTCGCAGTCCTTGGGTGCGTACAACGCTTTCAGCATTTCGCAGGCCAACCGGCGGGCGGCGTGCACCAGTGCCGGAGGTGCGATCCGGCCGTGTTGGACGACGAGATACCACGTGTTGAGGTCGCCGAGCGGCCGGTGCGGGTCTTGTGGCGGCCACGGGTCGAGCAGCGAATCCGAGTCGTCGCCTGACGGGGACTGCGGTTTGATCCGTTTGTGGTTGACGAGCCGATAGTTGGAAGGGTCGACCGGTTGGCCGTCGACTACGACCTCGTCGATCACACGGATCGGACCCGGGACCCATCGTGTCAGGTCGATCCCCTCGTTGTAGGCGAGGGACCGAGAAGTTGAACATCCCGACAGTGTGTCGGGGGGGACGATGATCGCGGTGCAGACACCGCGCCACCGGTAGCAGGTCGCTTCGTTGAGGAACCTGATCGCAGCGTCGATCGCTGCTTGGATGTCGTCGGGGTCGGCGGTCTGGTAGACGGGGCAGGCTGCGAGGTCGGCGGGGACGATCCATGGGGTGCCGCATCCGCCGTCGCCGCGGTCGAGGATGTCGAGACCGTCGGGGGCGTCGATGACGATGGTAACGGTGTCGGAAAGCCCCGCTATCGACGCCGAGTCGAGTGGTGTGACGATCGCGGTTCCGACGATCGGGTCGTTGAACACTCGTGTCGCCGGGGTCCCGGAGTTGACGGTGGATGTTGCGCCGTCAGGCCATTGGACACGGATCGTGACCGGCCCGGTGTCAGGGTCGGTCGCTGTCGCGGTGATCGACGCTGTGAACGGTGCCGCGCCCACGACTGCAGAAGCGGCGATCGAAAGTCCCGTGGGCGCAGCCATATCTGCCAAGTATGGCAGCGCACTAGTTCCGGGCGGGCCGGTCAGGTGGCTTTGCGGAGAACCCCGGTGTACGGCCCGGGCTGCGGGGGAGGAGGCGGCCCTGCGAGGGCTGCGAGGGCTGGGTCTGCGTCGACCGTCGCGGCGACGCCGATCACCGCTGTTAGCACCGGTGCCCCGGCGACGGTGACTGTTTCGATCGACCCGGTTGGGGTGACTGGTTGACCGGTCGACATCTGGAAGATCGGGCGGAGCCACGGTGCCCGGATCGGTAGCGTCGTGTTCGCGGCGTCGGGTTCGGTGTCGGCTAGCCTGACGACGATCCACGCGAGGATCGCGGCGTCGCCGGTGATAGCGATGTGCGGTTCGATCGCACCGGATCGGCCCCAGGCGGGGTATCCGGTGATCTCGTCTACGAGATAGGGGGCGAGCCGTTTAGCGGTGTCGGCGATGAGGGTCCCCCACGTTTCGGTGAACGCACGATTCCGTTCCGCTTGTTGTTCGGCTTCGCGGCGTCGTGCGGCTGTTTCGCGTGCCGCCTCGGTGTCGTTGTCGTTGTTGGTCATGCTGCGTTGGTCCTGCACACGGCGACGAGTTCGCTCCATTTCGTGACCCCGAATCGGGTTTGGACGGTGATCCGGCTGGGTTTGCCTCTCCGTGTTGCCCACCGCTGATAGTTCGTGGCGGTGCAAGACATGTATCCGGCGTCGCATTCTTCGATGAATTCGCGGATCGCTGTTGAGGCAGCGTCGGCTGTGACTTGGGCGTCTCCGACACGGTGTTCGACGATCCCGCTGTGCCTGAGCCGGTAGCTGCGCAGCATTTGTTTCCACGTTCGCCCGGCGTTGCGGTTTCGGAGCATGAGCAGTGCCGGGGACGGTCCACGGTTGTTGTCGTGTTTCTGCCATTCGACATATCGGGTGAACGTGACCGTTCCGCCGATGTCGTGTTGCGCCGCTGTTAGCGCTTCGCGGATGCGCTGGTCGGTCCAGCGCATGTCGTGGGACCGCGTCGGTTCTGCTGACACACCGGTGGCGTCAGCGAGTTTGCGGAGAGTGCGCGCGGTGACGCCGACCCTGTCGGCGGCTTCGCTCCAGCTTTGCGATCCGGTGATGAGCGTGTCGAGCGCGGCGGCTATCGACGCGACAGGGTCGGGGTTCACTGGTTTCTCCACACGTCAGACAGGACGCTGAGCACGGTGGCACGCCGGTGCCGGTCGATGTCGAGTAGTCCTGCGAGCGGTGCGCCGCGATGCCCGTTCCACACGGCCCACACGGCGTGAACGAGAAATTGTTCGCCGGTGGACAGCGATTCGAGTTTGCGTCCGGCGTACGGCAGCCATTCCCCGATGTTGTCGGGGGTGTCGGGCTGGTCGAGGAGGGGAGTGTCGATCAGTGCGACGAGTTGGCGGCACGCTTGTTCGCGTGTCAACTCGGCGGTCACCATCTGCTAGTCCTGTAACACGTCATGTTCGGAGTGTACCAGCTTGTGTCGGGAAGCCGTGCGCTGGCTAACACGCTGGCCGTGGACGTCCACGGTGTACACTCTGCCCCCATGGGATCACCAATGAGGGTGTACACCGGTCAACCGTTCGTTCGTGCCGACGGGCGATGGGAGATCCGGGTTCGTGCCGGGAACCACAAGATCGTGTTCGGGTCCAGGCAAGGGTACGAGAACTATGAGGACGCTGTCGCGGTTCTTGTCACTCTGATGCACTGCGGGCCTCACACGGTCCGTACCGTCGACGGGACCGTTATCGGTGGCCCGTCGGTGTGGAAACGCCGCCGGTCGGGGCGACGGCAACCGAAACCGTATGTCGGGTGGTGGGAACGCCGCCCGTCGGACAACAAGTGGGAAACCAAGGTCGCGGCAGTCAACGGGGACATCATTGTCACGTCGGTCAACCAGGGGTTCAACAACGAGGTCGACGCGATCAACCCGTTGGAGACATTGCTGCTGCACGGTCCGCATGTTGTTCTCGAAGCGGACGGGACCGAACTTCACGCCGGGAGCCGCCGCTCCCGACGGTTGAAGCGCCGCACCCCAACCGTTTCAGCCTGATCCTGGTTGTCGCTGGTCAGCGGGGCGGCCATCGGACTAACGGCACCTTTCGTGCCGGGAGTTGCCGACCGGGCGGGAACAGGCAGCGTTGACACAAGCGGAGGCCGGTAGCAGAGGCGAACGTCTCAACGTGTTTGCATCGCGGGCACCGATACACGAACTTCATCGCGAATGCCGGGTGAGCGCAGTGTGCGCCCCGTCTGGGTAGTCGGAAAGGATCCGCTGCTCGATAGCGGTAGCCACCGCCACGTTCGGGGCGTGTACGGCGAGCCGCCACAACAACGCCAACGCGTACCCGTCCCCGGAAACAGCGGGACTGTCGATCGTCGCAAGCACCTGTTCAACATCGTCTCCGGTGAGGTCCACATGCGCACCGTTAGCGAACAGGAACAGCCGGATCCGTCTAGCATCGAGACGGTCGGCGTCCGCGTCGAACAGGCGGTCCACATCGGAGAACGGTGCCCGCACCGTGACCCGGTCGTAAACATCAGAACCGATCATGATGACGGCACGACACGCCCGGCTTCGATCACCACCGACGCGTCAGCTTGCACCCCGACCCGTTCCATCAACACTTGGAACCCGCGTTCCCGCGTCATCTCGTCGATGATCCGCAACCCGTTCTCGTCGATCCGTGATCCTTCACACCGGATGATCCTGATTGTCGGGTTCAACGCCATCGCGAACGCCAGACTGACCCGCAGCTTGTCGCTTTCGCACGCCTGACTGAACGGCAGGTTGTCCGCACCGAAGTAGACGACCCGGTCATGGTAGGACAGTCCTTCGATCGGCGCTTCCGCGGATGCGATGACTTTCCTGATTTTCGCACGGGTTTCGGCTACGAGAAACTCGAGGTCGGCGGCGTCACCCACTGCTGTCTGGTATTCGGCGTCCAACTCCCGGTAGGCGGCGGCGTCCCGGATCCGCTGGTTCACCGATTCGTTGTCGGCGATCCTTGTTTCGAGGTCGGCGAGGTTGTCGTCAACGGTCGCCGCTTTCGCTGTCGTTTGTGCGTCGAGCGCTTCGATGTGTGCGGTGATCGCTGCCGCGACTTCGCCGCGCTGCACCGTCAATGCTTCTTGGAGACGCCGGATTTCTTCTTCGATGTCGGAGGCCCGCTTGTTTGCCGCTGCGAGCCGATCTTCGGCGGCGGTGACAGCTACCGCCGCAGCGTGGGCCGCTGATTGGCGTCCGGTCGCCGCCTGGAACTCGGCGAGCAGCACCGCGTTCGACACTTCGCTGTCAGGGAGTGCGGGATCCGGGGCGGGGAGTGCACGGACACGCGCTTCCAGATCGTCGCGGCTGATCTTCGCGACCCGACGCTGTTCGACACGTGCGTCGAGTTCGGCTTCGAGTTCGGAGACGTCAACGCCGAGCGCTTCTAGGTACATGGCGGCACGGTCGGAGTCATTCGCCTCAGCAAACGCGAACGGGTCGAAACTGTACGCTCCGATCAGCGAGTCGAGAAGATCCTGGGGACGCGAGATCGGGATGCCGTCGGCGCGGGACACCACCAGTTTCGTCGGGTTCCGTTTTGCCAGGTCCCATTCTCGTGTCACCCGCAACGCGATGTCACCGTCACCGAGTTCGAGGCGGACGTACGCAAAGTTTTCGCCTCGTTTCACAGGTGCGGAGATCCCACGCGACGCTGCGCCACCGGCAAGCGCCAACCAGACCGCGTTGAGAAGCGACGAGTTGTGTGTGACGATGCAGTCCCGTGTCAGGTACAACCCGTCAGCGGCGTCAACGGTGATGCACTGGCAGTCTTCGTCCTCGACACGTTCGATGGCGGCGATCCACCGGCCCTCGCCGCTGTGCGCTAGTTCCCAGGGGTCAATCGGGAGCGTGTCCTCGCCGTCGAACCAGACCGGCCCGGTGACCAGTGGGATCTCCCACCGGTCGGGGCTACCATCGCCAAGGGAAAGCCCCGCAGCGGCGATCTCGGCGAGCGTCCGGGTGGATGTGCCCTTCACGGATCTTGCCGGGTGCTGCGGTCCTGTGCCGAGTTGCCATTCCGAGACGGTCCACAAGTGGTCTGGGCTGCACCTGGTCCAAGAACCGTCAGAGAACGTGACCTTCCACACCTCGCGCTCTGTCTGAGGGTGAACCGAGAGAACGGTGACCGGTTTGCCATCTCCGCCGACGACCTGATCGCCTGGTTGGATGTCGCCCATAGTGCGCCATCCCGTGGGTGTCAGTACCGGCTCGGACAGGGGCTGCGCTTTGCCTGCACCGTTGTTTCCGGCGATGGTGACGAGTCCGCCGTCGGGGTCGAACTCGACTTCTGCGAGTTCGACCCCGAGAACGTTCGCGACGTTCAGTGTGAGAAGTTTCAGCGGTTCCGGTTCCGGTTCGGGGATGTCCGCGATGTTGTCGTGCTGGTGTGCTGCCATCCCGACACTCTACACACCGAACCCGGACCGTTGTGCTATCGCGCAGCGGTTCTTGTGTCGCCTGGACGGTCTCCCGTTCAGGCCATCAGGGACCCTACACGCCGGGCGTCGCAGCGTGCCCTGTGACGGTTTCGAGAAGCCGGAGCGCTCGGCGAACGGTTTCGGATCGGGAACACCCGAGCCGTTCCGCTACCGCTGCTAGCACAGCGTGTTCGGTCGGAGACAACGCGATGTGGACCCCGGTGCGGCGATGCTCCGCTGCGAGCCTGTCCGTGGCTGCGCCCGCGGTGCGAGTGTCGACGGTCATGACGCCGGTGCCACCACCTGTACCCGGTCACGGAACTCGACCATGAACTTCGAGAACACGGCTTTCTGTTTCGCGAACCCCGCCGTTTTGGTTCGGTCGATCCCGAAATGTTTATTGTACTTCGGTCCCGCAGGGCCGAGGACCCCGTCGAACTGTGACAGCATCCCCCAGTGCCCGGTGTCGGTTGTGACCATCCCGTAGTCGCATAGTGCGTTCAGATAGATCCGGCAGAACTCGCGGAACGGGGTTTTGGATCGGCCGACGTTGCGGTCAAGCCACCGGTTCCGTTCGGTCGGGGTGAGCAGAAACCGGATCCGTAGCCCGTGCACCGTGAGTTTCGACTTGTCGGTGGGGAACACGTGCCCTTCGCGTGTCGGGATTGACCGTGCCCGATCCCATTCGCAGCGCCGCGCCGGTGCGAAATAGTCGATACCGGGTTTGCCCTGGTTGGCGGGGCCTTCGCTGAACCACGTGTTCGTCAACGTGAGTTGGACCGCGTGCCGGATCTCACCCTCGAGCATTTCGTCGACGGTGACCATTAGCTCGCGTTGTTTCATCCCGTTCCCGCGTTCGAACATGTCGTCGCCGGAGACCGGTTTGTACACGTTGGTGAGGAGCGAACATCCAGCGGCCGTGTGTGTCGGGTTCTTCCAAAGGATCCCGGCACCAAGGTTTTGGAACGACGGACCCGGATAGTTGAAGATGTCGACACAGTTGATCGCCATCTGTCGGACCATCCAGAACGCCCACATTTCGCCGGTGGAGTCCCGTTCGACGAGCATGATGTTGTCGTTGCCTGTGCCGCCAACCCACGCGAGGTTGTCGGGGACGAGTGTCCCTGGTGCCACGTTGCCTGCGGATCCGGCGGCGAGCGACCATGCGGTCGGAAAGAAGTAGGCTTTCGGTTGCCGGTCAACCCATCCTTGTCCGTCGTGTTCTTCGGCGTACTTGTAGATCGGGGTCGAGTAGTCGTCGAGTGCCAGCCAGAACGCCCCGGCGGGGGCGGGTCCGCCGCCGTAGTCGATGAGTGTTGTGCCCATCCGTTGCATGTCGGAAGGCGCGGGACCGAGTTCGTCGGCCCGTTTGTTGATGGAACTCCCGGGGGATACCTGTTTCACCATTGGTCGTCCTGTTCTTGCGCCGTGGGGTTGTCGGGTTGACGTTCTGCGAGAAACCTGGCTTCGGTGGTGTCTGCGAGCATCCCGACACTGGTCAACGCTTGTTCCGCGATGTGGAGGAAACTTTGTGCCGACGCTACGGCGAACACGGTTACCGCTCCGACAACGAACCGTGTTTCGACGGTTTCGGTCACCGCTGCGACCGTCGCCGCGGAGACCCACAGTCCGAGACAGAAATGGCAGGACAACATGTCGGCCAGCCAGTTCCGGTATCCGACCGTCGCTGCTGCTAGCCCGATGGCGGTACACCCCTCGAGGATGTGGAGGCGCATGTCACCGTTGAGGTGGTCGGGGATCCACGGCCACGGCACCGCTGCCGACACTGCGACTATCGCCGCCGCGATGATCACGGTTCTTGCGGCGACGCGTTGCCGCAGGGTTTGCCCGGCTGCGAGCCACCCGTGAACCTTGTCCCGCTGCGAGTCGAACACGTCGTCGACGATGAGGAGCCGGACGATCCGGTGCACCGCGAACGACATGGCCACGATCAGGGTGATGGTCACGGTGCCCCGGCTTTTCGTTGCGCTTCGACCGCGATCAGGAACCGGAGCACCTGATAGGTCTGGGGTCCGCAGATCCCGTCGACGGTGATCAGCGGGTTCCCTGATCGTGCGAGGCGTTGCAGATCACCGATAGCGGCTTGTGTCGCGGGGCCGTACACGCCGTCGATCGCTGTCGGGCGACCGCACAGCGAACGCGCTGTCCCTTGGACGAGGCGTACGAAATCGCCGGTCGACCCGACGTTCAACGTCGGCCATCCGCCCGGGCCTCCGTTGCGGTCGTACGACGCTGCGAACAGGAGGAGGAGCCTCCCGGACTGGTCGTCGACCACGACCTCGGGGGGGATCACCGGTGACCCGACACCGGTGAGCATCGCTTTGATATCGGCACGGAACGTTGACATGTCGAACGTCGGGTCGGGTTTGCGTCCCGGCGCCCACTCCCGGTGACCGCAAACAGTTTCGGAGCCGTGACCGGCGTGGTGTGCGAGTGCTGCGGCGACACGCCGGTAGGCGTCCATCATCGCAGGGGACCACGGATCGCCCGGTCCGCCCGACGACCGGGCTTCGATCCCCCACACCGTCGAGTTGCCTGACAGCCCGTTCCATCCGCCGCGCCCCGCATGGTGCGCTCGCCCTGCCGCTATCACGTAGACGGCGGGGTCACCTGCGGTCGGGGTGTTGTTGTTGTCGTCGTCCAACCAGATGTGGCAGAGCGGCCCGGGGAGATCGGAGCGGCCGTTGACCATCAACGCGACAGCGTTGCTGGTCGGGACGTTCGCTTTGTAGCCGTCGTGGTGGACGACACCGCCGCGGGGGTTGAACGTCTGGCTGCCGCGGGTTTCCCATCCGGGGATGAACGAGACGGGTAGCCCGGTGTCGCGCATAGCGTCGGCGATCCACAGTGCGTATCCCATCGTCTAGTGGCTTTCCAAGAGGTCGTCGGCGTCGACAGCGACGGGGGTGTTCGATGTGTCGAAACTCGCGGGGTCTTCTACGGCCGGGACCGCCCCGGGGAGTTCGGGGGCGGTGGGATCGGGGATCAAGACCGGACTGCGGTCGTCTGGTGCAGGTTCGGGCTGTGACGGCTGCGGGGTGTAGGTGGGTGCGCCTTTGGAGAACATGACCGTCGACCACAATGATCCCGGGTGTCGTTGTTCCATCAACCGGAACCATCCGGTCAGCACCGCTGTGGCGACACCAACAATGAAGTAGGTGCCAAGGTTCGCTGGGTGCCGGTCCGAAACGAGGAGCCGCCAGCCGTTGGCCCCGTAGGTTTGTTCGACCGCGAAATACCAGAGGACTGCGCCCCATCCGACGGTTGATCCTGCGCCGCGGACGGTGCCTTGCGCAGCTTCGGTCGCTGCGCTTTTCAACGCTGCCGCGGCTTGTTCTGTCACCGTACGAACCCTCCACACTCTTTGTTGGACATGTCCAACGTAGGTGCGGGCCGGTTCACCCGATACGGTACCCCCGGTATGGACCTTGATGCCTGTGAAGTGACAACCAGCAACGGTGCACGGTTCGTGTTGGCACCAGACCTGAACGGCGGGTTACGTGTCCTGTTGAGATGGCGCGGCGACGCCAGCGACGCCGACCTGATACGTGCCGCACGCAAACACGCTGGGACAATCGCCCCGGTCACCGTTGACATCGACGACACCCCGATCGCCTACCCGAAACAGGTTGAACCGTTTCGAGGTGTTCACGGGATCCATCCGGGGTCGCGGATCGTGGTCGCACCCGATGTCGACAGAGTGTGGACTGTCACCGCGGTGACGGTCGCCACCGCCGACGAACGGGGCGTGTGGGCGTCGCACGGTCAAGATCGGTTCCGGTACGAACAGTCGGGTGGGAAACTTTCCACGCTTCATCTCATGTCAGATGCGGGCGAGTCGACGGTCACGGTCGCCAACCGGTACGACCGGCCGATAGCGGCGTGGGTGCTGCCCGGGCACGATCATTGGCCACGCTGCAACGACTGCCGCGAACCGTGGCCGTGCCGTGCTCACAGTCGAAACGTCGACGAAGCGCGACGCGCCAACTGGGACTATAAACGGTGTCATCGTTGCGGCAAACATGACGGTGCACTGTTCGTGTTCCCCCGTTCCGCAGGGTTCCCTTCGAGGACAGCGTGGCACGCCAGAACCGGGGCCTGTTTGAACGCTGCGAAACGTCACGCAGCCGCTCACGGATGGGTGTTGCACGACGGCAAAGCCGTGCATGACCGATGGTTTTACCGTGCTTCCGACAGCAGCAACGGGACGGGAACCGATGTCGCTTTAGCGGACCGGATCAGCCCACGCTAACCCTCGGAGACTGCGGCGGCCCCTTCGCTGGAGAGCCGCCAGTGCCGCGACGGGCGCCCGTCGACGTGTGACCCGTGCCAGCCGCTGACGACGAGATCGTGGCGGCTCAGGCGGTCAAGGATGTTGTCGACCCGGCGGCGGAGCAGCCCTGTCTGTTCGGCTATCTGTGCGGCGGTGGCCCCGTAGGCGGACGCGCCGATCGCTGCGAGCACCTGGGCTTCTGCCGGTGCCAGCAACCCTTCCACACCTATTTCTGTGTGGTGCACCGGTCGTGGGTGAGGTCGTGGATGGTGCCGTGGATGTCGTCGCCGGGCTGGAACGGGTCCCCGCACACTGCGCATTCGAGGCCGACGATGTTTGATCCGGTGTCGAGATGGAACCGGACTCCGAGCGCGTCTAGCGCATCAACGACAGCGACTTTGACGTGGCGTGCAGCCTGGTACTGCCGTCGGCATTCTCGGCATCGTGCCGTGTACATGCCTGGCCGGTCGGTTCGGGGAACGAACGCTTCGACTGGTAGCCATTGTGCGCACGGCCCGGAGCATTTCAAGGTGGGTTCGCCGAGCGGTCCGGTGCCGGATTCTCTGACACGGGACGGTTTCCGTTTCGGCCGCGTCCGCGCCTTCTGCGACGGCGACGGTGCGGGTGGGGGGGGTGCGGTGGCGTCAGGGATCGCGTGCCCGCTATCGGCCGGACCGGAAGGTGCGGGTGAAGGGTGCTGCGGTGTGTGGTTGAGGTTGACGGGTCGTGTGAGTCGCTGCTCGAACACGGGGAGCCGCAACCCGTCCACGGTGTCGACCCGCGCTAACGCCGCGTCAAGGTCGGTGCGGGTGGCTCCGATCGCTGCGAGCACGTCGCCGACAACGAACCCGGTGTTCAGCAGGTACCGTTTCGCTAGCAGCCAAGCGAGAAGGTCGATCGCCGCCGGTTGTGTGCGAGGAGGAGACATGGTCTGCACCCCCTCGACTGTACATGCCCACGACCATCCCGCCAGACAAGACGGTGGGGGTGACGGTCCCAGCTTGTACGATCGACGGTTGTGGGATGGGCAAGCGAAACCAGTCGTGGCGTCACAACGATCACCGGGCCGATCGGCGATCCGCTCGCAATCCAGATTGTCGCCGAGTTCGTTGGCAACATCGAGTTCGATGAACATGTTTGGATCTGCCAGATCCGGCGGACCGTTCTCGACGATGAGGCTATCGACCTGGTTTGGCGTGAAGACGCGACCGAGGTGACTGTCACCGCTGCGACAGTCACCGACGAAAACCCGACCGGGCAGATAACCACGTTGTCGCTCCTGTTCGACCTCGAAGACACGACGGTTCTCGATGCCGGGGTCACCTACGTGTGGGGTGCGAAAGCGGTCGAATCCCCGTTCGGGGTGTGGACCATTGTTGCGAAAGACCCGATCCGCGGGTACGACGTCGTTCCTCGTGTGGAGGTGCCATGAGCGGCCCG